>Ga0196965_1000282_pt1 | contig 34709 bp, 27 predicted proteins | sample S1_20metaG_FD_148668 | JGI IMG/M metagenome (GOLD analysis project Ga0196965, IMG submission 148668) | Soil microbial communities from Anza Borrego desert, Southern California, United States - S1_20 | ecosystem: Environmental > Terrestrial > Soil > Desert | place: USA: California | collected...
AATTTTGTCGCTTCTATGCCCGCATAACGACGCTTATCCTTTTCGGATAGCGTACTAAATAGGCGTTGCATTTTGATTTCAATCGCTTGGTCGTAACCGATCATTGGCTTTCCGTCTGCCGTTACTAAAGTCAATTATTATCACCCATTTGCTTTATCAATTCACGGAAGTTATTTTTGGCGAAATCCTTAGCGAATCTGTATTTCAAGGTGACAGGGCCTCCCATCGAAAAGGAACTCCACGACATCATTCTTACGGATAAAACCTTGGCTAACTCCGCACATACCGGCACGCCTATCGCACCCGAAACTCTTTCACTACGCTTTATGCATTCAAGCACCGCCAATTATTGAACCTGATCAGTAGAAACCATGTCTCTTATAGCGCAGTCTTAACACAGGTATTTTCATTTTGTTTTAACTTTACGTGAAGTGCGATTATGAAACATTACTCCTTACTATTTGTTGGACTTTTGCTTTTTTCCACAACAACGCCAGCCTTTGAAAAAGCCAGCCCTGACCAGATGGCTGAAGTGCAGTACCGCCAGCAGCAGGTAGTGCCCTATTCATTGGATCAGACTTTGCAGACTTTTTCCAAGACCGTTCATGGCGGCGTGCAGCATGTGATCGCCAAATCACCAAACAATACCCAGGAAATAAAATCGATCCAGGCCCATCTGCAAAAGATTGCCGATGAATTCAGAAAAGGCGATTTTTCCATAACAGAACGCATGCACGGCCCTGATATGCCTGGCCTTGCCCAGTTAAAAAAGGCTGAACCCGACGATATAAAATTTGAATATAAATCGCTGGCAAACGGTGGGCAGATTCATTATTCAACCGAGTATCCGCAATACGTTCAGGCGCTTCATGAATGGTTCGACGCCCAGATGAGCGAGCACGGCAATGTTACCGTACCGGAACACAGCAAGCATCATGAAACGCCGGCGGAGTAGTAAACCTAAAACTGTTTTAAAACCTGTGGGGGCGGCTTTAGTCGCCTTTTAGGCCTGCGGCGACTAAAGTCGTCCCCACAGGACTGCGCAAGAATGATGACAGGCATGCGCTGATGACCTCCCCCCATGACATACTGAAACGCACATAAGTAATGGCGCGAATGGTCATGAAGCTCAAAAAATGGGATTAATGGCGTTTATTAAAACCCCAAGTTCCGTACGCTTTGGCAGTCATGCTCATGACGAAGTTCGCCCCGGAGCAGTGGATCGTCCGGACGGGACGGTAGGAGAACGCCATGCGCGACATGACCATCGAATCCCTCATCGAAGCCTCGGCTCATCCTTTGACCGGCGCGAAAACCGATTACGATCCGCTGCTGGAATTAATCGGCGACGCGCGGCTGGTGCTGCTCGGCGAGGCTTCGCACGGCACGCATGAATTTTATCGGGCGCGGGCTGAGATTACCCAGCGACTGATTGCGGAGAAGGGCTTCTCGGCCGTCGCGGTCGAAGCCGACTGGCCGGATGCCTACCGCGTCAACCGCTATGTGCGCGCCGACAGCGACGACGCCAAGGCCATCGATGCGCTCGGCGATTTCAAGCGCTTCCCGTCCTGGATGTGGCGCAATACCGACGTGCTCGATTTTGTCGGCTGGCTGCGCGGTTACAACGACAGTCTGGCTTCGGACAGCGCCAAGGCCGGCTTCTATGGGCTTGACCTTTACAGCCTGCACAGCTCGATAGAAAGCGTGCTCGCTTATCTGGACAAGGTGGACCCGAAAGCGGCAAGCCGCGCGCGTTACCGCTACTCGTGCTTCGACCATTTCGGCGAAGATCCTCAGGATTACGGCTATGCAGCCAGCTTCGGCCTTACCGAATCATGCGAGGACGATGTCGTGAATCAGCTTATTGATTTGCAGCGCCACGCCGCGGATTTTCTGCAGCGGGACGGGCGCACGGCGGCGGATCGGTACTTTTTTGCCGAGCAGAACGCCCGGCTCGTGAAAAATGCCGAAGAATACTATCGGCTCATGTTTCATGGCCGCGTCTCGTCCTGGAACCTGCGCGACAAGCATATGGCCGAGACCCTGAATGCGCTCATGGATCATCTTGGCCGTCAGCAGCGCGAGGCCAGGATCGTCGTCTGGGAACACAATTCCCATCTCGGCGACGCACGGGCGACGGAACTGGGCGATCAGGGCGAATGGAACGTCGGACAACTGGTGCGCGAGAAATACGGCAATACAGCAGTGCTCGTGGGCTTCAGCACCTATGACGGAACGGTGACGGCCGCCACCGATTGGGGCGGCGACGCAGAACGCAAGCGCGTGCGTCCGGCCCTGGCGGGCAGTTACGAGGCGCTTTTTCACAGGCTGCGGCCCGACCCCTTCCTGCTTAATCTGCGCGACGTTGGAGAGATGGCGGCAAGCCTGCGTGCGCCGCGCCTGGAGCGCGCCATTGGCGTGGTCTACCGCCCCGAGAGCGAACGCATCAGCCACTATTTCCACGCGCGACTGGCGGATCAGTTCGATGCCGTGCTCCATTTCGGGCACACGCGCGCCGTCGAGCCGCTGGAGCGCACTTCAGACTGGGAACGGGGCGAATTGCCGGAAACCTTCCCTACCGGCGTTTAAACTCTAAATTGATGGAGTTCACGGTTATTGAAAGACGCAATCCGGCACCAGCTAATGCACCTGCAATACCAACAGGCTCCCCAGCATCATTACAAGGCTCGCCATGAGCCTTCTAACCAAATGGGGCTCATTGAAAATCCGATACCCGAGGAATACCTGTATCAACATGCCGAGTTGAAACAATGCCAGCGTATAGGCAATCAACATTTGCGATAACAGCACCAGAGTCAGGTATTGCATGACGAATACCGTCAAGCCGATTGCCGTAATCAACGGCACATGCGTTTGCGAGTTTTTGATGTTATCCACTAAACGTTCCGTCGTCAGGAGCGTATTGGCCAGCAGCACCAGAGGCAATCCAAACAGCGACCAGAAGATCAGGGTCTCCAGTGGGCCGGAATGCTCGAGCGAACCTTTCAGAAAAACCGTGCCAATGGAAAATAACAGAATGGACAGGAATCTTGCCCGCACGCCGCGATCCAGCCATAGTTGGGCGAGTCTGCTTTGACCCGTGCCGTTCGATGGCGGCAACAAGAAAAAGCTGCCGGCAACGATAATCATGACCCCGGCAAATCCTTGCGGCGTAGGCACCTCGCCCAGAAAAATGAGCGCCAACAGCATGGAAATGATGACCTTGTAGGCATTGAGCGGACCGAATACCGACAAGTCAGTTTTGGACAGGGATATCACCAGAAACATCCAGCCGCCGACATCGAACAGGGATGCCAATAATATGTTAATCCAGAATGACGGACTCAGATGCAGAAATGCCGTGTTGAAAAGGAACGGTAAAGAGATAAAGGCCAGTATGACGTACGTTGTTGCGACGATGTAAAACGGATGCAACCCGTGATGCGACAGTTGTTTCTGAAATACGTTGGACACTGATGACAATAGCAAACGACCCAAAACGAAGATAATTTCCAAAAGCGATTTTCCTATTTGCGCTAAGCTTGAATTACGAGGGCGCAATTCTAATGGGCATTATTCCGAAATGAAAGCGTTATAACCAAAGCACGCCAAGCCGGAGCAGGTATGCACCGCATATTTTTTTTATTGAAAGCGCCTATTTTGAGGGCACCAATCACATGCTGCCAACCCGTGATGGCGCACGACCCTCCTCACTGCGCCACCCAGGAATCCGGCGATAACGCTCAGGGTAATGCCGGTAAAAATGCGGTATGATTGCATAACGCATAACACCGGGCGGCATCGTGTTCAATGCTGATGCCCTCGGTTTTGTGCATGGCGATTAAAATAAGTCAGGCTGCTGCAATACCAATGGGTTTAGATACGAAAAAAATGAGGAAAGCCAAGAAAAATAATAACCAAACCGATTTATTCGAGTTGGCGGCGCATTTGGAACAGCTGGAGCAAATAAGCCTGGAACTCAAGATGATCGAATCGCTAGGCCAGTTGGAGTTAAGCACGATCATTGAAAAACAAATTGATTGGGTGGAATTGGACGAAGATTGAAATAACAGGGATGGCAGCAGCCCCCTGCATAGGGAGCGCTTCTGCCACTTAACCTGAATATTTCACCGCGAGGAACACGGGAGCACGCTCAATTTGCGCATGAACCTAACATTCAAGTTTAACGGCTGACAGACAGCCTGTTCGATCGAAAGGCCAAAACATTTGCCGCCACCCATCCGCTTAAGCCGCCGCACAAATAGCCGACAATGACATCTGCAGGGAAATGCGCGCCAACGCTGACGCGCGATATGCCGACCCACATGGCGAACAGCGCCAGCAACGCTCTCCATTGATACCGGCAATAGGGCCAGAAGACTGTAACGATGAGCATGACAAAGGCGGCATGCCCACTAGGAAAGCTATGATTTAACTCCCGCTGTGTCAGTACGTGCACGGTGCCCAGGGTCATCACGGCCAATGGACGCGGCTTGTCAAAGCCGATTTTCATGAGAGTCACCATCACCGCGGCTAGAACATAGCCAGCCAGAAAGACCGACAAGGTATTGACAAGCGTGTGCCACTCAGGGAGCCAATCGACCGCGGCCGATTGCGGGGCAAAACGGCGGATCGCGATAAAGGAAAGCATCACGAAGACGATCCACGGCGCGTTCCAGAAGTCTCCGAGCCTCGTCCCAAGCAGCATTACAGAATCAAGAAAATCCCCTCGGATGCCGTTCACGACACAGAAGAGTTCGCGGTTCAAGCCTCTAAGCCAGTCAAGCAGGATGGTGATGGGCATTTTGGACTCCAGCTAATTTATTTTAAGGTTTTTCATATATCTATCATGTTCCAACCTTAAATAACCATAAAATAATAATTAAAAATCAATTAATAGAAGCGGAAATTCAAGTTGCCGTCCTGACTTGCAAAAAACCGGTTAATTTCTTAACAAAGGCTATTCTTACACTTTTAACGAAATTAACTTACGCAGTGCCGATTTATTATCTTTTGTCCAAATTAGCCGGGCTCTGCCGAAGCCTCATCCCGTAATGCCGTTTTTCATCCGGAATTTCCAGCCATTCATCAGCCAAAGCCTTTGCTTGGCGTTTGCCGTATGGCAGAGCTGTTTCATTTTTTTTGCAGTATTCAACCTAAATGAACGAGAACGTGAGTTTCAGATAAATGCCGCCCCTAAGACTTTCCAGGGCAGTCTATGAACAAATCAGGACAGGCACTGCACGGGCACAGCATGCGCTTTTTTCGAGCGATTGTCGGCAGCCATCCTGAAACCCCATAATATGTCTTGACATATTATGGGGAACCCAATTAATCTGACATCGTACTCAGCACAAGGAGCAACCAATGAATAACAAAATAAAGTTAATGCAGCTGGCGGACGCGCTCAGCAACGCCACGATCAACAACGGCGCGGCTTTAACTCCGGAAATCATTGAAGAGGACTTGCAGGTGCTACAGGTCCTGATTCAGGATCGCGAAGAATTTCCGGTTTATGTGACGATTGATGACAGCCAGATTCTTTGTGTTTCCTATCTCTGGCAAGAACAAGAGATCATCCCGGAACAACGCGAAGCGTTACTGGAAGCCTTGTTATCCCTGAACATTCCGATGCCGCTATCGTCATTTTCCAAGATCGGCCATCAATATATTATTTTCGGTGCCTTGAGCACCCGCTCGGATACCGATGCCATCTTGCATGAGATTGCGACTTTAAGTGACAACACCCTGGAAGCCATTGAACTGATGGCTGAATACCTGAAATAGCGCCTCATCATCTGGAGCCAAGACATGAATCTATTCAATAAACTATTAACCGCGCTACGCGGCGCCGTCACCGAAACCGGCGAAGCCATAGTCGATTCCCAAGGGATACGGATACTGGAACAGGAAATCCGTGACGCCAAAGAACACGTGAACCGTGCCAAGGACAGTTTGACTGAAGTGATCGCCGAACAAATGGCCGTGCAACGGAAAGTGAACAGTTTGTACGCATCCATCGGTGAACATGAACACTATGCCAGTCAGGCTTTGGAAAAAAACGACGAAGCCCTGGCTTTGGAGATAGCGGAAAAAATCGTCGCCTTAAGCAATGAGCTGGATGCCCAAGCGGCCGTTCTGGAGAGCCTCGACAACAATATTGTGATCATGAAGCAGTCAATCGCCGCGACCGAACGTAAAATTCAGGGAATGGATCGGGAATTGACCCTCGTCAAGACCACGGAAAGCGTGCACAAGGCGAATGAAGCAGTGGCCGCCCGCTTTTCCGGCAGCAGTTCTTCCCTGCTTTCAGCCACTGAATCATTGGAGCGGATTAAAGCCAAGCAGCAAAAAAAGATCGATCAAATGCAGGCCGCCCTTTCCATTCAGCAGGAGGAAAACGGTGACCGGCTGCAGGCGAAACTACAAGCTGCCGGCATCGCCACTAACAAAGCCTCAGCTTCGGATATTTTAGAGAGATTGAGGATTAAGCGATCCGAAAGCTTGCTCAATTCACTTGAATATAAACAGTATCATCGTGATTAAGGCCGAGCGCAATACAGGCGCGACCGAACCGCTTTAACGGTTGCTGATTCACAAGCCGCCCCCTGCTTGATGACCTTGGAAGCGACCGCCTTGGCAAACAGAGTGGCGCATAAGTACAACAACCTCTAAGCGATCGATATTGAACCTGCTTTATACATGGGCCATCTGGCATCGTTGCCTTTGTGCATAAGGACAAAAAATGGAAACAGTACTCATACCTATCAGCAGCTTCCCCACCGTGGTCTACACCATTCCGCTGGGCGTCTGCCTGGTGTTCTGGTTGTTAAGCCTGCTTGGAATTCTGGCTTTTCTGGATGTGGACATCGATAGCGAAGCTGGCTTGGCAGGTCTTCTCGCCACATTCGGCCTGGCCGGAGTGCCCATCACCCTGTCGCTCAGCCTGCTGTTCCTGTTCGCCTGGAGCCTTTGCCTGTTCAGTGCCGCCTGGCTGCTGCCGTGGCTGCCGGAAGGCCTCGTTTACAACGCCGCGGGCTCGGCCGTGCTGATCCTCAGCTTCGTTTTTTCAGTTTATCTGACCGGAAAAATCACCCGGCCGTTAAGCAGGCTCCTGGTCACGCACGAGGCGCGCAGCAATCATTCCCTCGTGGCCAAATATTGCGAAATCACGTCCTTGACCGTCAACGGGCACTTCGGCCAGGCCAAAGTGGAAGACGGCGGCGCCGGCCTGATCATATCGGTTCGCGCGGATACGCCCAACGACTTCAAGAAAGGCGACAGCGCTTTAATTTATGAATATGACCCGGACAAAAATATCTATTTCATCAGTAAACAGGAGTAGTCATGGAAATCATCATTATCGTTACCATTGTCGCATCGGTCATCCTGATCGGAGCGTTGATCCTCTTCTCATCGATGTATCGCAAGGTCGATCAGGGGCAGGCCATGATCGTCAACACGTTGAGCACCGAGCCCAAAGTGACCTTCACCGGCAGCCTGGTGATTCCGGTGGTGCACCGCGTCGAAAAAATGGAGATTTCGCTGAAGACCATCGTGATCAGCCGGCGCGGCGGTGAAGGCTTGATCTGTAGGGACAACATCCGCGCCGATATCGACGTCACTTTCTTCGTCCGCGTCAACAAAACCCGCGAAGACGTTTTGAAAGTCGCCCAGGCCATCGGCTGCGCCCGCGCATCGGATCAGAAAACCGTGGAAGAGCTGTTCATCGCCAAGTTCTCGGAAGCTTTGAAAACGGTCGGCAAGCGCATGGATTTTGAAGATTTATACCGCGAGCGCAATCATTTCCGCGACGAAATCATTCAGATAATCGGGCAGGATCTGAACGGCTATGTGCTGGAAGACGCCGCCATCGATTATCTCGAACAAACCCCGCTGAACCAGCTGGATGCCAATAATATTCTGGATGCCCAGGGCATCCGCAAGATCACCGAGCTGACGGCGATACAGCACGTCCGCACCAATGAACTGCAACGTGACGAACAAATGCAGATCAAGAAAAAGGATGTCGAAACCAAGGAGATGATCCTGGAACTGGAACGGCAACAGGCCTACGCCGAGGCCAAGCAACAGCGGGAAATCGCTACCGTGCAGGCGCGGGAAAAGGCGGAAGCCGAAAAGGTGAAGGCGGAAGAACACACCAAGGAAGAGCGGGCCCGCATTGCCGCCGAGCAGGCGCTGGGCATCGACAACGAAAACAAGCAGCGGGAAGTCGAGGTCGCCGAGAAAAACCGGCAACGGGCCATCGCCATCGAAACCGAAAAAGTCGAGCGCGTGCGCCAGCTCGAAATCATAGACCGGGAACGGGAAGTCGAATTGCAGCGCATCGCCAAGGAAAAGGCGCTGGAGGAGCAAAAGAAAGAAATCGCCGAGGTGATCCGCTCGCGCATCGCCGTTGAAAAGCACGTGGCCGAGGAAGAGGAACGCATCAAAGAGCTGCGCGAAGTGTCGGAAGCGGACCGCAAGCGTCAGGCCGCCGTAATCGCGGCGGAGGCGGAAGCTCAAGAGCTTCTGGTGAAAGACATCAAAGCAGCGGAAGCGGCCGAACAAAGCGCCCAATTCAAGGCGCGCGAGAAACTGGTGCTGGCAGGGGCGGAATTCGAAGCCGCCGAAAAACAGGCGCAAGCCAAAATCCGGCTGGCCGAAGGCATTCAGGCTGAACAGGCCGCCGCCGGTCTGGCCGAAGCGAAAGTGCTGCGCGAACGTATGGCGGCCCAGGCTGCGGGGGATGAAGCCATCGGCATGGCGCAGGTCCGGGTCAAAAATGCCGATGCCGATTCCGAGGAAAAACAGGCCATGGTCGACGTAAAAATCAAGATCGCCGAAGCCGAAGCCATCGAGCGCCACGGCCTGGCCGAGGCGGAAAAGGTGCGCCAGCACTACCAGGCTGAAGCCGAAGGTCTGAAAAATAAATTTGCCGCGATGGCCGGCATGGATGAAAAAACCCGCAGCCACGAAGAATTCCGCCTGCGGGTCGATACCGCGCATGCTGAAACCCTGGCCGCCATCGCAGCCGGCCGTGAAGCCGCTACATTGAATGCGGGCGTGTTCGCCGAAGCGGTCAAACAGGCCAACATAGACATCGTCGGCGGCGACGGCGAATTCTTCGAACGCTATATGCGAGCCCTGGCGGTCGGCAAATCGATAGACGGCGCCATCGATAAAAGCAGCTTCCTCAAAACCACGTTTAAGGACCATCTCAACGGAGACGCGAACCTGATCAAGGACGTCAAGCAGATTGCCGCGAATCTCGGTTCCGATGATTTGCAAAACCTGTCGGTGGCGGCCTTTCTGAATAAACTGATGACGAAAGGCAGCAGCGAAGACAAAACCAAGATGCAGACGTTGCTGGAACGACTGGACAGTTAAAATGCAGCCCGCATGCAGTGTTTGCTTAGAATTCCGCAAGCATCATCCGGGCTGCGCAATAAAAAACCGGACTGCATCAACAGCTTTTAAACCTTGCTGAAACCCAAACTGCTCATGACTGAAGAAACCCTTACCACTATCCAGCAAGCCGTCGCCGAAGGCGAGGCCTTTGAGGTGATCCGCAAGCGCCTGGAACAGCAGGGGCTCGCCCTGCAGGCGAAAATCGACCGCCTCAACGCGCTTCGGGCCGAAGAATTCGGCCAAACGGAGTTGAAAATCATCGGCCGGGTACGGGCGCGTACCGAAAACCATTGTGTGCCGCGCGATATAGTCCGGGTCGGCGGCAACCTGGTGCTGCTCGGTTACAATGTTTTCATCGGTTTGAAAAGAGAGATACAGGTCGAGGATGTCTTCAGCCTGTACAAGCTCATCGAGACTGAAGACGGCTTCGATGTCGAACCGCATGCCGCGCCGGGCCATTTTTTATTGGACGAAAAGTTTGTCGCCGACTTCAAGGAGCTTTACCGCTACTACAAGACCGCCCGTCTATTGTCCCTGCATGCCGGCCACGAAAAACTGCTGGCCGTGTTCCAGATCGGCCAAAAGCTGGACGACATCCGGGTGTTCCGCTGGCAAGTCCACGCCGATCAGATCAGTTATATCGATAACCGGGGTGAGCGTGATTTGCCCCGTCATCCGGCCCATGACTTCGAATGGACCGCGACCCGCCGCGAGGATCATGTCGCCGGCAAGCATCCCCACATCAGCGTCCTCGATGAGGTCTTTGTCGAGACCATAGGCGGCGACCTGACCATCAAGATAGAGAACAATACCGAAGACGGCCTGGGCATTTACCGCGAACCGGTCGAAGACCCGCACCAGTCGCTGGCCGATGCCGATATTGCCTATGCCAGAGTAGGCAGCTTGATCTTGCTCAAAATACGCCCGTATCGCGAAAACGAATACCGCTACCTGGTGTTCAACACTCTGAGCCGACAGGTCGGCCGTATCGACGCCATCGGCCAGTCCTGCGTGCAATTGCCGGACAGCCACGGCCTGATTTTTCCCGGCGGCTATTATCTGCAAAACGGCGAAACCAGGCTGTTTGAAAATGTCCCTGCCGGATTGACGTTTGCCGGCGCCCTGCGCTCACCCAACGGCGAAGACGTGCTGTACCGGTTTTATGCGGTCGAGGCGGGCGTCAGCGTCCTGTTCTCCTACAACCTGATCGAGAAAAGTCTGCAAAACCCGATCGTCGCGCACGGCGTGTGCCTGTTCGAAGACGGCCGGATGCTGGTGTTCCGGAACGAAAACGATGGGCCCGGCCGCATCCACCCGATGCAGCTTTGGGAAACGCCGTATTTTCACGAAGAGTTTGCGCAGCATCAGCCGGCGCGCCAGTCTTTCTTCGGCAAGATCGGCAATGCCGAACTGGTCAGGGGCATTTCCAGCGGCTATAGCCTGGTCCGGGCGATTCAAAGCCGACATAGCAGTCTTGCGCATTACGAAGCCCTGATCGAGTCCGGGCGGCGCCTGTTCGATGCCTATCACTGGCTCGATGACGAGGCAGTGGATTTGATCGGGACCGATATCCGGCACATCTGCGCCACCGCCGAACTGGTACTAGACGAGTTTGAAAAGGTCGAAAGCATCCGGCAGCAAGCCAATCAAGCCTTGACCGAAGCCGAAACCCGGCAGAAGAATCTGTTGAAAACCCTGTATGTCGACAGCTGGAAAACGCCGCAGGAATTTGTCGAAGCCCTGGATGCCATGCACAGGCAGCAGGGACATTTAGCCACGATCAAAGAGTTGCGCCATATCGACCAGGCCGCCGTCCAGTCGTTGCAAGACAACCTGGCCCATGAGCTGGATGCGCTTGGCCAGGCGACAGTAAAATTTTTGAGCAGCGAGGCGGCGCTCAAGCCATTTTACGACGCCCTGACGGACTATCAGGCTCAACTGGACAAAACCCAGACCACGGCCGAAATTCAGCCGGTACTCGAACAACTGGACCGTATGAGTCTGAATCTGGACCTGCTGAACGAAACGCTGGCCGGACTGGAGATTAAGGATGCCCAGGTCAGAACCGGCATACTGGAGGCCCTGTCCGAGCTCTACAGCAAGCTCAACCAGATCAAGGCAAATGCCCGGCACAAGCGCAAAAGCTTCCGTTCCGATGAAGCGATCGCCGAATTCGCCGCCCAGTTCAAACTGTTTTCGCAAAGCATCAGCAGCGCCCTGGAATCGGTCGAAACGCCTCAGCAATGCGACGATCAATTGACCCGCCTGCTGAACCAACTGGAAGAACTGGAAAGCCGGTTTTCCGACTTCGATGAATTTCTGGCCGATATCGTCCAACAGCGCGAACAACTGTTCGAAGTCTTTCAATCCCGTAAACAGGCGTTGCTGGACGAACGGCAACGGCGTGTGCAGAACATCGCCGAGGCCATCGACAGGCTGTTTTCCAGCATCGAGCGCCGCTTTCAGACGTTTAACGAGCCGGATGCGCTGAACAGTTTCCTGGCCTCCGACGCCATGGTTCTGAAACTGCGCCAGATGATCGGACAACTGCAAGCCCTGGGAGCCTCGGTACAGGCCGATGATGCCCAGGCCCGGCTCAAGGCCATGCAGGAGCAGGCGATCCGTTCCCTGCGCGACCGTCAGGACATCTTCGAGGACGGCGGCTCTCTCATTAAACTGGGCCGGCATCGCTTCAGCGTCAATACCCAGCCTCTGGACCTGACCCTGATCAGCCGGCGGAACCGACTGGTCTGGCATTTGATCGGCACCGATTATTATGCCCAGGCAGAGCACCCGCAGCTCGATGAGCTCAGCGCTTTCTGGGATCAGGCCTTGATTTCCGAAACCGAACGGGTTTACCGGGGCGAATACCTGGCCGCCTCCATTTTACACAGCGCCGAACAAGGGCTCGACCAATTGACCGTGGCAGACCTTCATGCGGCGCTGCTACAAGAGGAAGGACTGATGCGGCTGGTCCGCCGTTATGCGACGCCGCGCTACCAGGAAGGCTACGATAAAGGCATACACGATGTCGACGCCTGCCGGATTCTGGAACAATTGCTGCCGGCGCTTCAGGCTGCGGGCTTATTGCGCTACACCCCGGAAACGCGCGCTCTGGCGTTGGCCTATTGGCATTTTGCTGCCATGGATGAAGCCCAGAAACAAAACCTGCAGCGATTCGCCCAAAGCGCTATGCTGCTGCAAAAGTCTCTAGGCAGCCGCAAGGCGCATCAGGACCTGTCCGGCCAAATCGCCTCGCGGCTGGCAGAGTTTAAGGCCCTGCCAGGCTTGTCAGCAGCGGATCCCGCCATCGCCAGTGATTACCTGCTGGCCGAGCTGTCTGCCGATACTTCCGAGTTCATCGCCAGCCGACAGGCCGATGTGCTGGTCAAAGCGCTGTATCAACATCTTGAAGCCATAGGCCATCGCGCCGGCTACGAAACCGCCCTGCAACGATGCGTCGGGCAACCCGATGCGCAGTGGCAACTGGCCACCGGCTGGCTGACAGGCATAACGGAACAGCCGCAATACGCAGATTTCACGCGCTTTATTCCGGAAGCGGCGATGATCATCCTGGGAACGGGCATCGATCGAAAAATCAGCCCGGCAACACTGGACCTGACCATTGATAACCTGATGGGCGATCATATCCGCATTCAGGACAGAAAACTCAGCTTCAGCATCGATGAATTCGTAGAGCGCCTGCACCGGCACCGCACACAGATAGTTCCCGGCTTCCAACAGTACCAGATCTTGCGGCAGAAGCTCATAACTGCCGAACGTGAAAAGTTGCGCCTGGAAACCTATCAGGCCAAACCGCTGACCTCATTCGTGCGCAATAAACTGATCAACGAGGTTTACCTGCCTCTGATCGGCGACAATTTGGCCAAACAAATGGGCGCGGCCGGCGATACCAAACGCACCGACCTGATGGGTTTGCTGTTGCTGATTTCACCGCCCGGCTACGGCAAAACGACGTTAATGGAATACGTCGCCAATCGGTTAGGGCTGGTGTTCATGAAAATCAATTGCCCGGCCCTGGGGCATGCGGTGCGCTCCCTGGACCCTGAGCAAGCGCCCAACGTGACGGCGGCCAGGGAACTGGAGAAACTGAATCTGGGCCTGGAGATGGGCAATAATGTCATGCTGTATCTGGATGATATCCAGCATATCCATCCCGAATTCCTGCAAAGATTTATTTCGCTGTGCGACGGTTCCCGGCGCATCGAAGGCGTCTGGCAAGGCAAAACCAAAACCTATGATATGCGCGGCAAAAAATTCTGCGTGATCATGGCCGGCAATCCCTATACCGAATCCGGAGAGGTCTTTAAAATCCCGGACATGCTGGCCAACCGAGCCGATATTTACAATCTGGGCGATGTCCTGAGCGGCAATGACGACGTCTTTGCGCTAAGTTATATCGAAAACAGTCTGACCTCCAATGCGACATTGCACCCACTGGCGACACGTGGCATGAACGACGTCTACCGGTTCCTGCGCCGGGCTGCAGGCGAAGCCGTGTCCGAGAACGAATTCGAGCATCGCTATGCCGCCTCGGAAAGCCGGGAAATCGTTGCTACCTTCGAGAAAATGCTGAAGATCCGCGATGTGGTACTGGCCGTCAATCAGCAATATATCTGCTCTGCGGCCCAGGGCGACCGCTACCGCACCGAACCGCCTTTCAAATTGCAGGGCAGCTACCGCAACATGAACAAGATGGCGGAAAAGGTCGCGGCCGTCATGAACGACGAGGAATTGCAGAACCTGATCAGCGATCATTATGTCGGGGAAGCGCAAACCTTGACCCGCGGCGCCGAGGAGAATTTGCTCAAGCTCAAGGAAATTCGAGGTTTGCTGAGTGCAGAAGAAAGCGAGCGATGGAACGCAATCAAGAACGAATACGCACGCCTGCGCAAGCTCGGCGATGAAAACGACCCGGCAAGATTACTGGCCAATCAGCTATCCTACATCGCTGAACAGCTGACGCTCATCAGCCGGCACTTGCAAGCCCCTTCGCCGTTGGCTGAATTGAATCAACACATCATTCATTTGCGCGAGCAAATCGCCCGAACCGAAATGAATGTGGAAGTGATCAATCAGCCGGTGCCGGGCGTCGACGAGGTGTTGCATAAATTGGCGCATTTGTTTGAAGTTTCATTTTTACCGGTCTTTTCGGCCATGCAGCACAAAATCAGCATGGAACATGAAACCTGGGAGCGCATCAAAATGTTGACCGAAAATTTCAAGCAATTAAAAGGTAATCAAAATACTGCTCAATAGACCAAACGTTTATCAAACAAACTAACGTCCAGGGAGATGTTTTTCATCAGCCGCGAAATGCACGCCGATTGCGAGGGGCGGCGGCTAAAAGCCATCGATAGCAACCGGGGCTTTGCCCTACGAACTACTTAACGACTTTCACTGTCGATATGAATTGATTTTATGAATAAGAAAGACCTGCCTGAAAACTGGAAAAAATCGGCACAAAGCATACGCGCCATCCAGGTCGCTTTCGAGTTTGGCGCTGGCGTATCCGAAAGCATCCGACGTGAAGCCAACAAAAACGGCCTGAGCACTTCCGATCAAATCAGAAAAATCATTCAGTTGGATGTCAAGCAGCCTATACGCCCAAGACTGACGGTATCGCTAACCGAGGAAGATTATCAAAAACTGGCACTGCGGTATCATCTGAATGCTGAAAACAGAGCGGCGATCCGTGAAGCCATGCGCCAAGAATTGATTGAATTCGGAAAAAAACATAAATCTGAATAATCCTAGACCGGCAAAGGAAAAAGTCGGAGAAGAAGGATCAAGTCTGAGTTAATGCAATTGAGCCCAAGGACCCTGCTGAACAAGCTGATAAGTTTTTTGTATTTTTACATGGCCAGGTTCAGTATCGGTATTTCGATAATTGTTTTTCAAAGGCCGAATCGTAACCATTACGCTTAAATTTGTTCTGCAAATTGATTCAGACCAGAGCATTCTTTTCTATGGTGCTTATAGTGTTTGATTAACCAGCCCAGTATGAACGAATGCCAAGGATGGCAACAATTAGGGTTACTCTACGCAGCCACAGGGATAGAAACTATCAATGCCATGAGATCCAGCAAGTGTACCGCGTAGAGTATCGTTTACAGTTCAGACTAAAGCGAACTAACTCTTGCGCACCCTATAAAAGACATAAGTTGTAAAGATGCACGTTAAAATATAAATGCTTGTTGAAATCAATTCACTATCCCCTTAATAAGTTATTCTTATTGACCCGTATCAGCGCATTAGCCAGAATCTCTACTTTCTCTGACAAAAAGTCGGACAATCAACCAATGCTTGACTCCATAAATCATCGCCTCACCTGATCGGTCGAGCATTTCAAGGAGATTATGGTCCTATCAATGCTCTAATTCATCGCACTGCTATTTTCCAGCACCACAACATGATAACTGTTGTTGATAGTGATTAATACAAAAACCTACCCCAGGCATGTGAATCAGCGAACAATATTTTCCACTTCCGGTCCCCAATTCTTGCCAAGCCGACAATAAACCATCAATTAAATCAATTTGATATAAGTTATTGTCAGTCGGTTTTAACGATAGTTACCGGCGAATATCACCGCCGTGCCACAGCTTTGAGGCAGGCAGGAATGTCCCTCAAAGGTCTGGGGTTTATCGCTGGACTAATTCCTCTCAAGCAACAACCGAGGTTATTTCATCATTGATCTTCTGAAACCGCTATCCAATTTATCATTGGCATCTTGAGATAATTGAGCTGCCCTATTAGCTGCGGCTTCCGCAGCTTCGGCCCTTGCAGCCGCGTCAGACGCAGTAGCTTGCGCGTTAGATGCATCAGTTGCTGCTTGAGATACTTTAGAATTCAAGCCATCAACTTGCGACTGTAAATTTTCAACATCCGAGGTGGTTGCACAAGCCGTAACCATACTGAAAACCAGAGTAATCATTGATAAATTTATTATTTTTTTCATATTATTTTCCTTACTGAAGATTATCGTTAAAAAACATTTCTACCATGTTGGACAGTTTTTAATGTTTTCCACTTTCAGAGCCTATCCCTACCAATTTCCCTAGTTAATATTACTCAAAAAACAATGAACTAATGATTTTAAATTGTTAAAGCTAACAATTTTTATTGGCAAATGCTTGGATGGGCTTAACTAAACAAAAGTTTCATACATCCAGTAACCTGGTTACGCTTAATCCAAGTTGCTCGAATGTATTTTCATCTTGAAAACTTAATATGAACTTAAAGACAGATTGAGTCTTAGGGTAACGTAAAGAAATATATTCAACAGAATATTATTCTTATCGCCACTAAACACCACAACTGGCGCTATGAAAACTTTTTATGCATACATGCATGATATCCATTTTAATTATCTCTAAATTGGACTGATCAATTCTATTAGACCACTTCACTCCAGTCAGGAGCGGGTTGCGCCTTTTAATCGGAAATCCTCCCTTAACGCAGCAACAAATGCTGATCGAAGCCGGCCTTTCCTACCTGCTTGATCTTTCTGAAATGTTGAGTACCAATAGGAAATAAATCCAATTAGCCTTTCTTGACTCTCTATTTGTGCAATATTTGATATAAGTATCAAAAAATGTACTACAACGGAATAATACAGAGTGAGTGGATAAAGCTATGAAATGCAAGGAAAACCGTGTAATGATCAAGGAGAGGAACGGATGATCAATTAGGGCATTACTACCATATCAAAAACATCAGCCTCACTTTATGTGAGCCTTGAATAAGCATCTAATACAAATCTTTGGAATGACCGGATGAAGAAGGCGACAATGGCTTTGTCATATGACCCTATGGTATTTCCGGACACTTTTTAGATTTCGTATAATTTATCGTCGGCAATCTTTGCGTGCTCTTTTACGCAGTGAACTGTTGACTTTTTGCTTTGGTAATTTTGTAAATGATTATTTTGGAAGGGAATAGATAGATTGGCGGAGAGACAGAGATTCGAACTCTGGGTGGGCTACAAACCCACGACGGTTTTCAAGACCGCTGCCTTAAACCACTCAGCCATCTCTCCGCAATCCGCATATAATAACCGAACAATTTAAAAAAGCAACTTTTTTATTGGTTTTTTACCTCAAAGCCCAGCTCATCATTGCCAATCATCCATAACCGCCCCCTCCAGGAGTTTCAATTTGAATCGCATCATCGATCTCAACTTCAATTTGTGTACAGCCCGGCAGATTTTTTATCGTGCCGTTTTTTAATATGACGGTGTTCTGGCCGCATTTTCCAGGCTCTGCGCCATTGACTGCAAATGTTGGCTTGAGCCTATGGCTGGACAGAATGCTGACGGTCATAGGCTCCATAAATCTGATTCTACGCCGCACGCCATTGCCGCCTTTATGCCTGCCGGCACCGCCGCTGCCCGACCTTATCGAGAACTCTTCCAGTAAAACCGGAAATCGCCATTCCAGAATTTCAGGATCGGTTATACGCGAATTGGTCATGTGCGTATGTACAGCGTCGCAACCATCAAAATCAGCGCCCGCTCCCGCTCCGCCACAAATGGTTTCGTAATATTGATATTGAGCGTTACCGAAAGTCAGGTTGTTCATTGTGCCCTGCGATCCGGCCAATACCCCTAACGCGCCATACAAGGCATCGACGATATATTGCGAGGTTTCGACATTGCCTGCGACAACCGCCGCAGGATAATGGGGATTCAACAACGAACCTTCCGGAATAATGATCTTCAGCGGCTTCAGGCAGCCGGCATTCAGCGGGATATCATGCTGCACCAGCGTTCTAAACACATACAGCACAGCGGCTTTACAAACGGCCGACGGCGCATTGAAGTTGCTTGCCGACTGCTTGGAAGTACCAGTGAAATCGATTATCGCCGTTCGGGCTTGCTGATCTACAGTGATTGCTACGGCAATTTCGGCGCCATCATCCATGCGGTACACAAACTGCCCGGCGGAAAGCGATTTCATGACATGGCGCACCGCCGCTTCGGCATTGTCCTGCACATGCTGCATATAGGCTCGGACCGTAGCCAGCGAATAGCTGTTGACCATATTTTTAAGTTCTTGCAGCCCTTTTTGATTCGCGGCGATCTGGGCCTGCAAATCGGCAATATTCTGTTCTGGATTGCGGGCGGGATAGTTTCCTGACAGCAACCAGTCTCGGACCTGCTGTTCCTGAAAAAGCCCGGCATCGACGATCTTCATGCCGCTGCTGAGCGCGCCTTCCATTTCTATATGCCGGCTATTCGAAGGCATGGAGCCGGGCGCGATACCGCCGACATCGGCATGATGCCCCCGTGAAGCGACAAAAAACAATAGCTCGCCGTTTTCATAAACTGGCGTAATAACAGTAATATCCGGCAGATGCGTTCCACCATGATAGGGAGAATTCAGCAGATAGACATCACCGTCCTGCATGGTAGCACGCTCTGTCCGCAGCAAGGCCTGAACGCTTTCGCCCATGGAACCCAAGTGCACGGGGATATGAGGCGCATTGGCGACCAACTGCCCTTCCCCGTCAAATATGGCACAGGAAAAATCCAGCCGTTCCTTGATATTGACCGAATGCGCAGTGTTTTGCAGCACAAAACCCATCTGCTCGGCAATGGACATGAACAGTTTATTGAATATCTCCAGCATCACCGGATCCGGCGTCGAAGATGCCAGGATCTGCTGTCGGGTTTTGGTTTGCACGCGCGTCAGAATTAAATCCTGCTGAGCGGTTATTTCGCCCTGCCAGTCCGGGTCGATGACGATAGTCGAAGTCGGCTCGACAATAATGGCAGGCCCAGGTATCGGTACGCCGGCCTGCAGTTGTTCCCTGCGGTAAACCGGCGCTTGATGAAAAGCATCCTGCATGAACACGCGTGTGACGAGCAACGGCTGGTCATGCAGATGCTCCACATAAAACCGATGATCTTCGATCTGCTCATTAACGCCGATGACCTCCACTGAGGCCGCTTCAATCACCAGCGGCTTGCCCTGATAAATAAAACCGAACTGCTGCTTGTATTTGTTTTGAAACTCATCAAGCATCGTTTCCTTATCGGCAAACACGACCTGTAAAGCCGTGTCGGTTCCCTGAAAACGAAGACGCAGACGACTGATTGCATTTATCCGGGCCGCATCGATATGCTGGGCCAGCATGTCCTGACGGCCTTGCTGTTCAAGGCTCGCCATGATCGACTGCAAGTCGGCCAGCGAAGTTTCCTGCCACGGCAATTCGAGAGCCTGTTCTTTCAGCAATCTGACATCGGCCAACCCCATGCCGTAGGCCGACAATACGCCGGCCAAAGGATGCAGCAGGATGCGTTTGACGCCGAGCCTGTCGGCAACCGCGCAGGCATGCTGGCCGCTGGCTGCGCCATAACAGCACAAGCTGTATTGGGAAACATCATACCCTTTCTGCACTGATATTTTTTTTATCGCGGCTGCCATGTTTTCAACAGCAACGGCCAGGAATCCTTCCGCGACCTGCTCCGGAGTTCTGCCGTCGCCGGTAGTTGCATTTATCTGTTTCGCTAATTCGGAGAACAACTGCCTGACCCGTTCCTGATCCAACGGCAGATTGCCCTCAGGCCCGAAAACATGAGGAAATAACGGCAGCCTGCCAAGCAGGATATTGGCGTCAGTGACAGTCAGAGGGCCGCCCCGGCGGTAGCCTGCGGGCCCCGGATTGGCTCCGGCGGAATCGGGCCCCACACGATAGCGTCCAGCTTCGAAATGCAGAATGGAGCCGCCGCCCGCGGCAACAGTATGAATATGCATCATCGGCGCACGCATCCTTACGCCGGCTACTTCCGTCTCAAAACTGCGCTCGTACTCGCCGGCATAATGGGCGACGTCTGTGGACGTGCCGCCCATGTCGAAGGCAATGATCCTGTCAAACCCGGCCTTGGCCGAAACAGCCACTGCGCCAACGATGCCGCCGGCAGGCCCCGAGAGAATACTGTCTTTGCCTTGAAAATTAGCGGCATCGGTCAAACCTCCGTTTGACTGCATGAACAGTAACCGGGCTGTATGGCCGTCGCCGTTGATACCATTGGCCACTTGTCTGATGTAGCGCTTGAGCAGTGGCGACAAGTAGGCATCCACAACAGTAGTATCCCCCCGGCCGACAATCTTCATCAAGGGACTGACCTGATGCGATACGGATATTTGCGAAAAACCGATTTCTTCGGCCAAATCCTGCAGTATCCGCTCATGCTCCGGATACCGCCAGGCATGCATCAGCACAATGGCTATGGCACGAAAACCGGCATCGTAAACTGCCTGCAGTTGCTGTCTGGCTTGCTGTTTATCGAGCGGCGCCAGAATATCGCCTTGGGCGCTGACCCGCTCTTCAATTTCCGTGACGCTTTGATAGAGTTGCTCTGGTAAACGGATATTCAGGGCAAAAATATCCGGACGGTTTTGATAACCAATGCGCAAACAGTCCTTGAAGCCACGGGTTATGACCAAGGCGGTTGGCTCGCCATGACGCTCGAGCAAGGCATTGGTCCCGACTGTCGTGCCCATTTTTACCGCCTCTATCATTTCGCCAGGCAATAGCCCATCCTTGACGCCCAATATCTCGCGTATGCCTTGCAGGGCCGCATCCTGATAGCGCTCCGGATTCTCGGACAAAAGTTTTCGACTGACCAGCAATCCTTCGGGACTGCGGGCCACTACATCGGTAAAAGTCCCGCCCCTGTCTATCCAGAATTGCCAGCGATTCAGTGATTGGCCCATGAATATATGCTGATCAAAATGAGCAGATGCGCTACTGATTGAAAGAAATGCCAGTGCCCATATCAAGGCCAAGCTGTTGCCGCGCATTGCCTTGATTAACGGCGATCTCGACCAGGCCACTCGAATTTCTATACCAGAAAGCCTGATGCTCGGATACAGCACTGAAAGTACCGGCCTGATCCAGAACAATGCCGTTAACCGTCAGTGATTTACCCGCCAGACCTTCATGATAACGCAAACCGGTCATGGCATTACCATAATGATCAAAATAGATCACTTCAGGCAAATCTTCGGGCCAGGCATCCAGATCGTTCCTGGCAAACGGTTTCAACAAATTGCCCGCGGTGCCACAGGCCAAGCTTGCCGCGACAGGTGCGAATAAATCCCTGCCATGAAAACTCATCGAGCACGGTTCCGGGCGCCAGATAATCTCAAACCACTGCACTTGCCGGGAGTGCGCGGCGACCGTATTCAGCAGGCCGTTATCGGGCCCGACAAAATACTGGCCATCGGCATGCAGAACCACGGCCTTGCGCTCACTGCCGACGCCGGGATCGATTATCGTCAGGAAAATGCTGTCTTCGGGGAAACTGTGCCGCAGTGCGGCCAACAGGTAAGAACTTGCGCGAGGATTGGCGACGGGCGCATTACTGAGCAGATCAATGACCGGATGCGCTGGCGCCATCTGCCGGAGCACGGCTTCCATTTGCCCGGTATAAGGCCCGGCCGGGCCGAAATCAGTAAAGAGAACAATGATTGCCATAGCCCTTATTGAGCTAATATGTCCAACCCGGCATTAAATGAAATGATCTGTTCCTCCGCTCCGGCAGATTCGTTGCGCTTTAGCCCTACAAAATCGAAAAGTTGCGTATCGGCCAATTGTGAAGGCGCCACATTCTGTAGACTGGTAAAAATGGTTTCCAATCGGCCCGGAAACTGTTTGTCCCAGCCTTGCAGCATGACTTTCATGGCCTGCCTTTGCAGGTTTTCCTGAGAACCGCACAGATTGCAAGGAATGATCGGAAATTGCTTAAATGCCGCAAACTGTTCAATATCTTTCTCGCGGCAATAAGCCAGGGGTCTGATCACGATATTCTTCTTGTCGTCGCTGAGTAGTTTGGGCGGCATGGCTTTCAGCTTGCCGCCATAGAAAATATTCAGGAAAAAAGTTTCGAGAATATCGTCACGATGATGTCCCAAAGCTATTTTAGTAACGCTGTTGGCCTCAGCGTAGCCGTACAAGGCGCCACGCCTCAATCTTGAACAAAGGCTGCAGGTTGTGCTGCCTTCGGGAATAATGCGTTTGACCACACTGTAAGTGTCTCTCTCGATAATGTGATAAGGAACACCGATGGATTCAAGATACTCAGGCAATACATGCTCAGGGAAGCCCGGCTGCTTCTGATCCAGATTGACGGCGACCAGCTCGAATTCAACGGGCGCTGTTTTCTGCAAATTCAGCAGAATATCCAGTAAAGCATAGGAATCCTTGCCGCCGGACAGGCACACCATGACCTTATCGCCGTTTTCGATCATGTTATAGTCGGCGATTGCATCGCCTACGCAATGCCGCAACCGTTTCTGTAATTTATTAAATTGGGTTCTGGATTTTTTAACTGAATCTGACATGGTCAGAATAATATTGACTTATAAAACAAAATAAGACCGGGGTTCGCCAGAACCCCGGATATGGAACACGTTATCCGTTATAACGCTGGAAGATTAATGTTGCGTTAGTTCCGCCGAAACCGAAACTGTTCGACATGATGGTATTTAACGTGACATTGTCCTGACGCTCGCGCACGATGGGAATGCCTTCCGCATTCGGATCCAGACGGGTGATGTTAGCTGAAGCACTCAGGAAGTTTTCTTCCATCATCAATAAAGAATAAATGGCCTCATTAACGCCCGCTGCGCCTAATGCGTGACCTGTCAGTGATTTCGTTGAACTGACCCATGGCACATTCCCGTCACCGAAAACTGCTCGCAGGGCTTCCAGTTCTTTGGTATCGCCAACCGGCGTACTAGTCCCATGCGCATTGATATAATCGATCTTATCATATACGGTTGCCAAAGCTTGCTGCATACAACGCACAGCCCCTTCGCCCGAAGGCTGAACCATGTCATAGCCATCGGATGTTGCGCCGTAACCGGTCAATTCGGCATATATCTTGGCACCGCGGGCCTTGGCATGCTCCAGTTCCTCAATGACCAGCACACCGCCGCCGCCGGAAATCACGAAACCGTCCCGGGTCTCATCGTAAGGTCTTGAAGCCGTTGTCGGCGTGTCGTTGTATTTGGATGACAATGCGCCCATCGCGTCGAATAATACGGACATGGTCCAGTGCACTTCTTCGCCGCCGCCGGCAAAAACGATATCCTGCTTGCCCATCTGGATCAGTTCCATGGCATGACCGATACAATGAGCGCTGGTCGCACAGGCGGAACTGATGGAATAATTGACGCCTTTGATTTTAAAAGGTGTTGCCAGACAGGCTGTATTGGTGCTGGACATGGTTCGGGTCACCATATAGGGCCCTACTTTTTTGATGCCTTTTTCGCGCAAAATATCTGCCGCATCCACAAGATTTGAGGTCGAAGGACCGCCTGAGCCCATAACCAGACCGGTCCTGACATTTGACACATCTGACTCGGCGAGACCTGCATCATCGATGGCCTGCTGCATGGCAATATAGTTAAACGCCGCACCATCTCCCATGAAACGTTTTATTTTACGGTCGATAAATTCGTCCAAATCTATATTGACAGGTCCATGAACATGGCTGCGAAAGCCTAATTCTTTATAAACATCGGCAAAAGTGATGCCAGAACGCCCTTCTTTTAGGGAATTGACAACTTCTTTCCGGTTATTCCCAATACTGGAAACGATGCCTAAACCGGTTACCACAACTCTTTTCATTACTATAGCCTCTAGAAATCTTCTGTAGAAGTAAATAAACCAACCCGCAAATCGGTAGCTTCGTAAATTACTTTACCGTCAACTTCCATAGTGGCATCAGCGATACCCATAACCAACTTCCGCATTATGACTCTTTTCAGATTTACCCGGTATGTCACTTTTTTGGCGGTTGGTAACACCTGCCCAGTAAATTTAACTTCACCTACACCCAAAGCCCGCCCTTTACCTGGTCCGCCCATCCAGCATAAATAGAATCCTATCAATTGCCACATGGCATCCAATCCCAAGCAACCCGGCATTACCGGATCGCCTTGGAAATGGCAAGCAAAAAACCATAAATCAGGAGTTATATCCAGCTCAGCAATAATTTCGCCCTTCCCGTAAGCGCCGCCTTCATCCGATATATGGATAATCCGGTCCATCATTAGCATATTTGGTAGAGGCAATTGCGCATTCTTCGGCCCGTATAGCTCCCCTCTTCCGGACTTCAACAATTCTTCGCGCGTAAAACTATGCTGTTTCTCCATAATATTTATGTACCTAAGTTAATAATTATTCTTTTGCCAAACGCGCATTATCTAACAGACACTAAAAAAAATCAGCTCAATTTTTAACCAGGTAACACATCCAGCATAAAATCTTTTATCTTGAGCGCTTTTCTATGCGTGCGTTCTTGATAAATCACGATATAAGAAAGAACAGCCGATACGTATTTACGGGTTTCTTTGAATGGGATAGTCTCTATCCATATATCCGCCGGCACAGTCTCACCGCTAGGCAACCATTGCCCCACCCGTCGGGGTCCGGCATTATAAGCAGCGGTCGCCAGTGCGAAATGTCCGTTAAACCGGTCCAGCAATTGCTTATAATAAAAGGAACCGTACTTGACGTTAATGTCAGGATCAAACAGGCTTGCTTCAGATTGCCATTTCTCGCGAAGCTCCCGCGCGATTTGCTGCCCCGTTTTCGGCATAATCTGCATGAGCCCTCTGGCACCGACCGGCGACTCGGCATACCTGTCAAACACACTCTCCTGGCGAATCAGGCCAAAAATTACAGCCGGATCAAGATTGTGCCTATATGCATTGTTGCTAACTGCGCTTAGATAATTGACCGGGAACCGTAGCTCCATATCATCCCAGTAATCGGCTTTCGCTAGCGTAAAAACAGCCACTTGATCCCACTGCCACTGCTGAGCCAATTTGGCTGCGGTTATCAGCCGCTCTTTGGGCAGTTTTTTGACTGCAAACCACCATTGCCGCTGAGCTTCCTGAATACGATCCAGAAAATCAAGCTCCCGGGCCATTTTAAAATCACTTTCTTCGGCTAGTGCTTCAAGCTCATTTCCTGACAGCATTACAGGCTTATCGGTTAATCGATAAGGCTTGCTGACCGTATCTGCTGCAAGGAAACCATAAAAGCTGCGATCTTCAGCGAGATGATTGAAAACAGCCTGCGCCTGCAACGCATCGCCGGCTTTCGCCAGTGAGCGGGCTTGCCAATACTGCCATCGCGGTTCCAGCCGCTCCTGGTCCGTCAAGCCCGCCAGCGCGTCGGCAATATGCTGCCAATTCTGTTCGAGCAAGGCTGCTCTGACTTTCCACTCCCTGACTTCCGCATCGACATTGACCAATCGGCTCAGGCGGTCATAGGCTTTTTTATTCTTGGCATATGCCAGAGCCAGTGCGAGCCTGCGTTCCATCCGCTGATCCGTTAGCGCATCCACAGCGAAACGATGTTTCCTGTTATCCCAGATTTGAACCGCCAACTCAGGATCTGTTTTGGCCAATCTGTCGACGGCATGGACAAAGATACGCCCGCCTTGCCAGTCCGGGCTGATCCTCAAAGTATCGCTATCGATTAAAGCAGGCTTTTTGTGAATTTGCAGCCAAACATCGGCAATAACCTGATCCTTTAATAAGCGTTTCAGATACTCCGCCAGTTGGACATTATCTTTCTTTAATGCCAATTCAAAGCGCTGCCAGATCAACTCCTGCGTGAAAAGAGGCGACTTGCTTAAGGCCGATGCCAATGCATCGCATTCTTTAGGCAGCGAACTCCCTACTGTCCACAAGCGCTTTGCTTCATTCAATGCCAGTTGCACATCGCCCGTTTGATATTTGGCCCAGTAAAACTGACATTCCAGCGCACTGCTGCCGTTTGCCTGATAATGTTGAAGAAATTCATGCCAGCTTTCATGCTGAGCCAAATAACTCAGCCACTGAGACCTTAACAAGCCGGCATAACGCGTATCCTTGTATTCAGTCAAAAATCCCAGAATCCTGCCCGTCTGGTGCAAGTTATTCTTTAGCCATTGGTATTGCAGATACGGATACAGAGGATAGTTTTTTAGCGATTCGCTGAGAACCCAAAATGCCTCGTCATCTCTTTGGGCAATCAGCTTTTCCGCCCGTAGAAAATCAGTTCGTTGCTGTTCCTGCGTGTTCCCCGACACGGACACTGGCAAGGTCAACACGCACATTAATATCAAATTTCCATACCAGTATTTCTTGTTCATAATTTGTAACAACAGTTTTAATTATTTTCTTAAAGATGTCAGATAGATATAATGAGGGGTTTATAGAACACATCCTACCTTATCGTGCAAACAAGGCATCCCTCGAAACAGGCTACGCAATATTACGGCTGGGATTATATCTTTCAAATCGTTTCAGAGCACAAAAAACAGCTGATCTATGCGCATCTGATCGCGATTTTGGCGACGGTCGCCAGCGTACCGGTCCCTTTATTGATGCCGCTGCTGGTCGATGAAGTCCTGCTGAATAAGCCAGGCGTGGCCACTGAATTCATCAATTCACTGACCCCGGATCACTGGCATACACCTATCCTTTATATCTCGGCTGTTTTGCTGGCAAGCTTGTTGCTGCGCATTATTGCGATTATTTTCAACATTATTCAGGCCCGGCAGTTTTCCTTTATTTCCAAAGACATCACTTTTCGTATCCGCAAAAACTTAATTGGACGTTTACAGACGATTTCCATGTCCGAATACGAAAGCCTCGGAACCGGGACCGTGGTCACGCACCTGGTAACCGATCTGGATACGATCGATACCTTTATAGGCTCTACCGTCAGCAAATTGCTGATAGCCGGCCTGACCATCATTGGCACAGCCGTCATTCTGTTATGGATGCACTGGCAGCTCGGCCTGTTTATTCTTTTGTTAAATCCTGTCGTGATTTATTTCACACGTGTCGTCGGCTCGCGTGTCAAGGATCTTAAAGCCAAGGAAAATTCCGCTTACGAAATTTTTCAGCAATCGTTAACCGAAACGCTGGAAGCGATTCATCAAATCCGCGCCAGCAATCGTGAAAGGCATTATTGCCAGCAGTTGATAGAATCCGCCCGTTCGGTGAAAGATTATTCAATGACTTTTGCCTGGAAAAGCGACGCAGCCGGACGGATGAGTTTTCTGGTATTTCTGTTCGGCTTCGACGTGTTTCGCGCTTGTGCCATGCTCATGGTTTTCTATTCCGACCTCAGCATAGGCGAGATGCTTGCCGTATTCGGTTACCTCTGGTTCATGATGGCGCCGGTCCAGGAAGTGCTGAATATTCAATACGCGTTTTACGCGGCCAAAGCGGCTTTAAGACGTATCAACCGCTTGAATGCCCTGAAGCAGGAACCCCATTATCCCCATCTGGAAAATCCGTTTCTGAACAAGAAAACCGTTTCCATACGCGTCGATAGTCTGCATTTCAACTACGGTGACGAGCAAATACTGAACGGCATAGATCTGGAAATCAAAGCCGGCGAGAAAGTGGCACTGGTCGGCGCCAGCGGCGGCGGCAAATCCACGCTGATACAAACACTCATCGGTCTCTATCCGCCCAGCGCCGGCCAGATTTACTTTGACGATGTCGCCATTGACCGCATCGGCCTTGAGGTTGTCCGGGAAAATGTCGTGACCGTGCTGCAGCAACCCATTCTGTTTAATGACACCATACGGTCCAATCTTACGCTGGGCAGATCCGCCACGGATGCCGAATTATGGCATGCTCTGGCGATCGCGCAATTGAAAGATACGGTCAAGGACCTGGAAAAAGGTTTGGATACGGTAGTCGGCCGTCACGGCATGCGGCTCTCCGGCGGCCAACGGCAACGCATGGCCATCGCCCGTATGATAGTTGCCAACCCCAAGGTCGTGATACTTGATGAAGCCACCTCAGCACTCGATAGCGAAACAGAACACAAACTGCATCAGGCACTCTCGAATTTCCTGAAAGGCCGCACGACCATCATTATTGCGCATCGCCTGAGCGCCGTAAAACAAGCCGATCATGTTTATGTTTTTGAAGATGGCAGAATCTGCGAGCAAGGTCGCCATGAAACTTTAATCAATCAAAAGGGTCTTTACGCCAAGCTTTATGGAGATTATCAATAGTCATGGCCGAAATATACGATCTGCACTGTCACTCAACGGCTTCCGACGGTGCATTATCGCCTACGGAATTAATCAGGCGCGCACATGAGCAGGGCGTTACCTCGCTGGCTTTAACCGATCATGATACGACAGCCGGACTCGCTGAAGCCCAGGCTGCCGCAACAGCAAGCGGCATCAGACTGATACCCGGCATTGAGCTTTCCACAAGCTGGCACGACAAGTGTTTTCATATAGTCGGTCTGGGGATCGACCCCGCTTATGGTCCATTGGCGCAAGCTACTCAAAACCTGCAAACCGTTCGCCTGGAACGCGCTGAAAAAATCGCTCGTAAACTCGAGAAAAAGCGTATTCCCGGCGCCCTGGAAGCCGTCAAGCAGGCCGCTGGCGACAGCATGATCACGCGCACGCATTTTGCCGACTTTCTGCTGTCGCAGCATCATGTATCAACGCAACAGGAAGCTTTCGACCGTTATCTGGCCCGAGGCAAACTGGCTTATGTATCCACGCCATGGGCCGAGCTGGAGCAGGCTATCGGTTGGATTACCGAGTCCGGCGGCGTTGCGGTACTGGCCCATCCATTGCGCTACAAGCTGACGGCCAACTGGATGAAGCGGCTGTTGACTGCTTTTAAGGAAGCAGGCGGCCAAGCCGTAGAGGTTATAACCAGCAGAATCAATGCCGATGAAATTAAATTGGTTGCCGGCTACGCCGCACGTTTCGAACTGGCTGGCTCCATAGGCTCCGACTTTCATAATCCTGAGAATCAATGGATTGAACTGGGACGGCTCGCTCCCCTGCCCCCCCAGATCAAACCGGTATGGGAGCTGCTGGAAGTTCAGGATTAACGGCATTCTCCACACCCGCCGTCAATCACATTGACCTTGGCTTCTGAACCGACGTATGATGATTTAACTTTGCTAGATTTGGTGCAATCATGGGCCAGGAAATCTCTTTAACGCAATTTGATGAAAATGACTTCGAGCATTTCCATCAAAAACTCCAGCAAGAGACGAATCTACTCAACCGGCTGATTGAACAGAACGCCTGCTCCACCCGTCAGCCTGTGGCCGGTTTTGAAATAGAAGCCTGGCTGGTCGATGAAAATATGCGTCCATCACCGATTAATGAACACTTTCTGGCCACGCTTAACCATCCGCTGGCTTCGGCGGAACTGGCCAAATTCAATATAGAATTCAACAGCACGCCCACGCCTCTGACGGGTGACGTTTTCAGATGCCTGCACGAGCAGCTACAGGCCACCTGGTTAGCTGCGGATCAGCACGCGCAAACCCTGGGCTGCAAAGTTGTTATGATTGGCATTCTGCCGACTTTAAAACAGTCTGACCTGAACCTGGGCAACATGTCAAATATGAACCGGTACCGCGCCTTGAATGAACAAGTGCTGCATGCGCGGCGCGGCAAGCCGATACACATAGATATCGCCGGCGCGGAACACCTGAAATTCGACCATGACGACGTAATGCTGGAATCGGCCACTACGTCATTTCAGTTGCATATCCAACTGCCGCTAAGCATTGCGCATCATTTTTATAATGCTTCGATCATCGCATCGGCCCCGGTAGTCGCGCTATGCGCCAATGCTCCTTTTTTGTTCGGCAAGGAACTCTGGCATGAATCGCGCATCCCTCTGTTCGAACAGGCCGTTGAATCCGGCGGCTACTCGGGCGCCTCACAAGGCCCGATCAGACGCGTCAGCTTTGGGTCGGACTATGTAAGGCACTCTATCATCGAATGCTTTCAGGAAAATCTCGATCATTTTCCGGTGCTGCTGCCTGTCGAACAAGACTCCACTCTCGAAGCCCTCGCACACCTGCGCCTGCATAACGGCACCATCTGGCGCTGGAACAGGCCATTAGTTGGTTTTGATGAAGACGGCACGCCCCATATCCGGGTTGAACACAGAACGCCTGCGTCCGGCCCCAGTGTCACCGATTCAATCGCCAACGCGGCATTTTACTATGGCCTAACCCAGAGCATCTGCGATGAGATAATGGCCAAAGGTTGGCCACTGCCGTTTGCCCAGGCCAAGGATAATTTCTATCAGGCTGCGCGCTACGGCCTTGACAGCCATATCATCTGGTTTGACGGCAATAAACAGCGCCTGGCTCATTTATTCCAAACGGAACTTTTGCCTAGAGCGATATCAGGTTTGAAATCCTTGGGCGTCCGCCTTAGTGACATTGACGTATACATGGACATTATCCGGCAACGTATCGCTCATAGACAAAATGGCTCTCAATGGCAACGTCAATATATCAGCGAACATGATCATGATTTCGCGGAAATGCTGCGAAATTACATTAAAAATCAAAATACTGGAAATCCAGTCAGCACTTGGGTAAGGATGTGAAAACATTGAGCCTTAGTCAATTGGATTTCTTGCCCGATGGCTTGCTGGAAGCCAACCCTGAAAATCTGCACAGGATATTGCCTGGACCGACCTTGATTCATTTAGCGGGCAGACGTGCAGAACCTGTGTTCGTATCGATATTACTGCATGGCAATGAATCGACAGGCCTTGCATCGCTGCAGTTGTTGCTTAAAAAATATCAAGGCCAGCCATTGCCACGCTCGTTGTCCATTTTCTTCGGCAATGTCAGTGCCGCCAGTAAAAATTTGCGAAAGCTCGAAAACCAGCCTGATTACAATCGTATCTGGCCCGGCACTGAATTGCCCGATTGCGCGGAAACCGAGATGGCAAAAGAAATTGTCCTGATCATGAAAAAACGCCGTGTTTTCGCCAGCGTCGATGTGCATAACAATACCGGACTTAACCCTCACTATGCCTGCGTTAACAGGCTGGATAACCCGTTTCTGCAATTGGCTTCTTTATTTGGCCGCCTGGTCGTCTACTTTATCCGGCCTAAAGGCGTGCAATCAGCCGCATTCGCTGAAATATGCCCAGCCGTTACCCTGGAATGCGGCCGCCCCGGCCAACACTATGGTGTCGAACATGTGCTGGAATATCTGAACAGCTGCCTGAATCTTACTGCATTGCCGCAGCACCAGGTCCAGCCTCAGGATATTGACCTTTTCCACACGGTTGCCCAGGTCAAGGTACATGAAAAAGTAATTTTCAGCTTTAATCAGGCCGATGCCGACTTGTTGTTGAATGAAGACCTTGAACGCATGAATTTTACCGAGATTTCAGCCGGTACCGTATGGGGAACGACCAGAAACTCACTAATGCCGCTCATCGCTCAGGATGAAAATGGAAATGATGTCACTGACAATTGCTTCTCCATTCAGAACGGCGATTTACTAATAAACCGAAAACACACCATGCCTTCCATGCTGACGCTGGACGAACATGTGATCAGACAGGACTGTCTGTGTTATTTGATGGAAAGAATACATTTATGAGCTTTTGGAAAACCAAAAAACTGACTGAAATGACAACCGAAGAATGGGAGTCATTGTGCGACAACTGCGGCAAATGCTGTCTGAACAAGCTTGAAGACGAAGATACCGGTGAGATTTACTTTACCAGCGTTGCCTGCGATCTGATCGATCTGGAAACCTGCCGATGCACACGCTATGCGGAACGCTGCACTGTCGTACCTGAGTGCATCGATTTGAAACAGCATGACTTTGCCGAGTACAACTGGCTGCCTTCAACCTGCGCCTACCGGTTGCTTACCGATGGCAAGGAGCTGCCTGCATGGCACCCTTTGGTCTCGAAGAATGCTGAAAGCGTGCAGGAAGCGGGAGTTTCAATCAGCAGTTATGCGATGAAGGAATCGGAGATTGACGATCTGGAAGATCATATTATCGAATGGCTGGATTAATTTTCAATCAGCCCATAATCCAGCCATTCCGGGGCTATTCTTTTTCTATCCACTCTTCCAGCGCCGCGATAATGCTTTTCGCCTGTTCCTTGCTGGAAATATTGAATTTTGATTTTTGCTGGTATTCGCCGTTACGTTTCTGGTAGCGGCGGATAGTATATTTATCAGGCCCGTATTCGCCCTTGGCGCGATCCCAGTCCTGATAACGGAACATGACCGTAGCCCAAGCTCCTTTGGTCAGCACTTTCTTGTCCAGCTCTTTGACCGTCTCGATCCCGCCGTCTTCGTATGTTACAGTCAATTCATCTACAGTTTCAGCCATATCAGCTCCGCATTATTATAAATCGGTGAGCAGTGTATCAATTTCGATTAAATGCGCCAACAAGGTTTGTTCATTGGCATTACCCCGTTTGAAATATTCTTCGGCATAAGGCGCAATAGCGCAAGCGGCCGGCAACGGTGCCGCGCATGCAATCAATTCATGCATTCTTGGCAAAAATATAAATTGCAGCCATTGAGGAAACGTCAATGTATCGTGACTGAAAGGCAATTCGCTTGAAAGCGCCTCAATTGAAAGCGCGGCATCCTGCCAATAATTCAATTGCCGCAACTGTACTTCCACTTCAAACAACAGTTCGGCGGCTTGCTGATATTTGTCGGATGCCATATTACTTGGCAATAAATTGCCCGAATGCGCGACTGCCTTCGCCGGTCTGGATGGTATCTACCACTTTCAATGTCTGGGCATCGATTACCGAAACATTGCTGTCAAACCAGTTAGCCACGTAAACATGCCGGTCATCCGGATGCGTATAAATGCCCTCGGGCTTATCGCCGACATCAATCAGGGCGATTTCCTTTAATGTAGCTGTATCAATAACCGAAACAGAGCTATCGTCCTGATTGGTCACAAATAAGAGACTGTCGCCTCTTGCCAGGGCCGCGGCATAAGGCCGGCTATTGACTTTGACCGTCGCGATGCGTTTGAGGTGGCTTTTTTCCAGTACCGTTACGTCATCGCTTTCGACATTAGCGACATAAATGCGCTCGCCTTTACTATCAACGGTCAGGCCAAACGGGTGCTCGCCAACTTTGGTCGTGTTTCTGATCGTCAATTTATCCAAATCAATCTGTGAGACTGAATTATCGAGCCGGTTAGCGACATATAACCAACGATTGTCAGGGCTTACCATCAATCCCGACGGCGACTGCCCCACGACAATGGTTTCCAAGATTTTCAAACTATCGGCATCAATGACTGATACGGTATTCGTATACCAGTCCGCCACATAAATGCGCTTGCCATCAGGCGCTGTGGCAATGCCCAAGGTTCCATCACCGACTTTGACTTGGGAAATAACCCGGCGATCTATGGCGTCCAGAACGGCAAAACCTTTCGCTTCCGGGGCACTGACATAAATTCTGCTACCGCCAGGTGCAACGGCAACGCCAGCAGGCTTACCGGCAACGGCAATCGTAGCTACTACCGTGCCCTTTTTCGTATCAATAACGGAAACGCTGTCCGCTAGTTGATTACTGATGTAGGCGAAAGGCTCGGCCGCAACGGATGCGGATAGGAAGGCTGTAGCGACCGCCAACGCTACAGCCATGTGGTTCACTCGGAACACGCGCTAATCCTTACTTTTCAGCCTGGGCTTTCAGATTTTCCAGCCCCGATTTCAAAATAGCTGTCACAGCAGTGTTAGCTGCTTCTTCGTTCATTTCCGCAGGCGGATTGTTGTTCATGTAGGCGCGATAATAAGCTGCTTTCCAGGATACAACAGATGAATCGCCTTTGCCTTCCACCTCGATGCTGGCCGCATAATTGTCAACAGGCAATACGGGCACTTTCTCTTCGGCGCCGGCATGAGTGATGGTTTTCGCTGTGCTCATTTCAGTAATTTTGTAAGCATACGACATTTTTTTATCGTCATGTTTTTTCAATTCTTCAGTAATTGTTCCACCGTCTTTCAAAGTCAGAACACGAACCGAGCCTTTTTCGTTGCCTTTATCGACTGTGACGCTTTTGATAGCGGGATGCCAGGACATATCTCCGAAATCCTTGATGATGCCCCAGACTTTTTCAGCAGGCGCATTGATGGTGATTTCTTCTTCAGCTTTCTGGCGTACTGGACCATGTGCATTAACAACCGAAGTAAAAAAGAACAGTAAAGCTGAAACGAATAAAATAATTTTCTTCATAATTAACTTCCTTATGGAAACATATAAACTAAACTACCCATTATATGCCAACTCCATGCTACTGGCATCAGTTAGCGCACTCTTAACCCAATGTTGGACGAAGCCGCTACGCGGAGAAAAAGCCCCAGCGCCCGATTGTTTATAAAATGTAACCTCAAGCCCTCACTGCGAGGGATCATTCCACGACGAATCATGAGGTTACGCCACAATGACAACAT
>Ga0196965_1000283_pt1 | contig 34648 bp, 36 predicted proteins | sample S1_20metaG_FD_148668 | JGI IMG/M metagenome (GOLD analysis project Ga0196965, IMG submission 148668) | Soil microbial communities from Anza Borrego desert, Southern California, United States - S1_20 | ecosystem: Environmental > Terrestrial > Soil > Desert | place: USA: California | collected...
GCTCTGATCCGGGGCACGCGCGACGTCGCCGACCTCGAGACCGGCGCGAGCCCGCGCGCCGGAGCCATGCTCGCCGGAGCCGCCCGCGCCCGGGCCGCGCTCGACGGACGCGACTTCGTCATCCCCGACGACGTCAAGACGCTCGCGCCGGCCCTGCTGCGCCACCGGCTGATTCTCTCCCCCGCCGCCGAGATCAACGGCCGGATGGTGGAGGACGTCGTCACCGACATCATCGAGACGATCGAGGCACCGCGTTGATCTACCCGACCCGCTCGGCGGTGCTCGCGGCGGCGGCCGGAGTGCCGTTCACCCTGGCCGTCGCCGCGATCATGCCGGAGCGCTGGTATGTCGGCATGGCCTGGCCGCTGGCGGTGCTGCTGCTGACGCTCGCCGACGCGCTTGCCGCCGTTCGCCACGGCGAGGCGAGGCTGGATTCGCCCGCCACCGCCTCGGTCGGGGAGACCGTCGAGGCGACCGTCACCGTCACTCTCGAGGGGCGCGGCCTTCCCGCACGCGCCGAGATCGCGGTCGCGGCCAACGCCCTCATCGCTATCGAGGATGACGGGCGGCTGTGGATCGAGCTCGACCGGGGCAAGGGCGCGGGGCTGGTGCCGATGGCCATGACCCGGCGCGGCGCCGGCCGGCTCGAGCAATTGTGGCTGCGCTGGCGCGGACCGCTCGGCCTCGCCTGGCGGCAAAGGCGGATCGAGCTGGACAGGACCATCCTGATCCTGCCGGACGTCCGGCCGGTGCGGGAGCGCGGCGCGCAGGTCTTCCAGCGCCACGCCCTCCAGGGCCTGATCGCCCAGATCAACCGCGGCGACGGCACCGATTTCGACGCCCTCGTCGAATATCGCTCCGGCATGGACCGGCGGGCGATCGACTGGAAGCAATCGGCCCGGCACCGCAAGCTCCACGCCAAGGAATATAGGAGCGAGCGCAACAACCAGATCGTCTTCGCGATCGACGGCGGCCGGCAGATGTCGGAGCCGGTGGCCGGCCTGCCGCGGGTCGACCGGGCGGTGGGGGCGATGCTCCTCACCGGCTGGGTGGCGCTCAAGCTCGGCGACCGGGTGGCGCTTCACGCCTTCGATTCGAGGCCGCGTATCGCCAGCGGCCTGATCTCCGGCTCGGCCGCCTTTCCCGAGCTTCAGCGCCTCGCGGCCGATATCGATTACAGCGCGGAGGAGACCAATTACACCTTCGCCCTCACCACCCTGGCCACCCGGCTGACCCGGCGCTCGATGATCGTCCTGTTCACCGAGTTCACCGATCTCGCCTCGGCCGATTTCATGGTCCGCGCCGCCCGCCGCATGGTCGAGACCCATTTGCTGCTCGTCGTCGTGCTTCGCGACGAGGAGCTGGAGACGATCGCCGACGCGCTGCCTCGGCGGCCCGAGGACGTCACCCGGGCGGTCACCGCCGCGGCCCTGATCCGCGACCGCCGGCTGGTCCTGACCCGGCTTCAGCATCTCGGCGTCCATGTCATCGAGAGCGAATATGACCGGGTCGGCGACCGGCTCGTCGCCGGCTATATCGATCTCAAGAGGAGGAACCTGCTGTGAGCGCCGCGTCCTCGGCGATCGTCGAACACCGGCCGGTGGTGGTCAACGCCAGCCGCTTCCGGGCGGCCCACGAGGCGGACTGGGAGCGCCTGGAACGGCTGGTGACCCGGATGGAGAAAAGGTCGATCCGGGCCCTCTCCGACGACGACATCCTCGCTTTGCCTTTGCTTTACCGGACCACCCTGTCGTCGCTCGCCGTCGCCCGCGACACCTCGCTCGACCGGAGCCTGATCACCTATCTCGAGCAGCTCTCCACCCGCGCCTATTTCCAGATTTACGGAGTCCAGACCTCGGTCTGGAACCAGGTCGGCCATTTCTTCGCCCGCGGCTGGCCCCAGGCGGTTCAGTCGCTGTGGCGCGAGACCCTGGTCTGCGCCGGGCTGATGCTCGCCAGCGCCGTCGTCGCCTTCCTGCTGGTGCGCGGCGATCCCAGCTGGTTCTTCGGGATCATCCCGGAATCGCTCGCCGACGGCCGCGACCCTTCGGCCAGCGCCGAGGCGCTGCGCCGGACGCTCTACGACCGGCACGACGACATGCTGGCGACCTTCGCCACCTATCTGTTCACGCATAACAGCCAGATCGCCATCTTCGCCTTCGCCCTCGGCTTCGCCTTCGCGGTGCCGACGATCCTCCTCATCCTCTACAACGGGCTGATGCTGGGCGCCTTCTTCGCCGTCTTCGCGGCCAAGGGGCTCGCCTTCAACCTCGGCGGCTGGCTGGCCATCCACGGCACCACCGAGCTGTTCGCGATCGCCATCGCCGGCGCGGCCGGGGTTCGGATCGGCACCGCCATCGCCTTTCCCGGCCGGGACACGCGAACCGAATCCGCCGTCCGTGCCGGCCGCTCCGCGGCCCTCGCCATGGCGGGGACGGTGATCATGCTGGCGGTGGCGGGCCTGCTCGAAGGGATCGGCCGCCAGACCATCGTCGACGACGCGACGCGCTACATGATCGGCGGGGCGATGCTGGCCGGCTGGCTCGCTTATTTCTACATGCCGCGAAGGAGGCGCGATGCTTCGCCCCTCCAGCCCTAAGCCGGCCGGCCCGCGCTCGATGCGGCGCGGGTTCGTCACGCCCGAGGGCGTCGATCTCCAGCTCGAGCTCGGCTCCGCCGGAAGCCGGGCGGCGGCGTTCCTGCTCGACGCGCTGATGATCCTCGGCATCCTCATCGCGATGACCATCGGTTTCGGGCTGACCGCGCTGGCGTCGAAGTCGGAAGTGATGATCATCCTCTGGCTGCTCGGCTTCTTCCTCCTGCGCAACGGCTGGTTCTCGCTGTTCGAGATGGGCGGGCGGGGAGCGACTCCGGGTAAGCGGCTGATGGGCCTTCGAGTCGTGGCGCGCGACGGCGCCCGCCTCACCGGCGGAGCCGTCATCGCCCGCAACGCCATGCGCGAGATCGAGGTCTTCCTGCCCTTGTCCTTCCTCGGGCAGCAGACCGCGGAAGGCACGGCGGACGCCTTCCTGGTCATCTTCGCCCTGGTCTGGAGCGGCATCTTCCTGTTCTTTCCGCTGTTCAACCGCGACCGGCTGCGCATCGGCGACATCGTCGCCGGAACCTGGGTGGTGCGCGAGGTCCGCTCCAGGCTCGGCGCCGATCTGGCCAACCCGGTCGAGCGGCCGCGGCGGACGTTCACCGAGGCGGCGCTCAACCTCTACGGAGTCTATGAGCTGCAGACGCTCGAGGACGTGCTCCGCGCCGGCCGCCAGGATGCGATCGCGACCGTCGCCCGAACCATACGCGACAAGGCCGGGATCGAGGAATGGGGCGACGACCGCGAGTTCCTGTCGGACTATTACGCCGCTTTGTGCGCCCGGCTCGAGAGCGGGCTTCTGGTCGGCCGCCGGCGCGAGAACAAGTTCGAGCAGGCCCTGAGCCGCCGCTGACCTCCCCTCCCTCAAGGGAGGGGGGTGGGTCCGCAGAAGGCGGCCGAAACTCCGAGGCTGCAGAAGTCTCGCTACGCTCGCCTACCCACCCCTAACCCTCCCTTCCAGGGAGGGGAGGCTTCGCGCCTTTCCCAACCGGTATAGAAGCTGCCGGACGGTCGCGCCGGTGATCGGGTCGCGCCAGTCGGGAGCGACCTCCGCGAGCGGATCGAGCACGAACCGGCGGCGGCGGAACTCGGGATGGGGGACGACGAGGCCGTCGCCGCCCCAGGCGCCTTCGGACCACAGGATGATGTCGAGGTCGAGTATGCGCGGGCCCCAGCGCCGCCCGCCGCGGCGGCCGAAATCGCGCTCCACCTGCTTCAGCCGGGCGAGCAGGGCAGGGGGATCGAGCTCGCTTCGCAGCAGCGCCACAGCGTTGGCGAAGCCTCGGCCGGCCGGGCCCAAAGCCGGGGTGAGCCGGATCGCGGAGAGCCGCTCCGCGCCGATGGCGGCCGCGGCCGCGCGCAATGTCGCCGCCGGCGCGCCGTGGCGGCCGCGGCGGTTCGAGCCCAAGGCGATCGCATAGAGAAAGTCCAAACCGTTCGCCCCTGAGCTTGTCGAAGGGCTTTCCTTAGCCTTGCGCCGCGAGGGAAGAACAGGGCTTCGACAGGCTCAGCCCGACCGGTAAGGAGCCTGGATGGATATAATCTCTAATCTGTCTCCAGTCCCCGCGCTCGAGGCGCCTCGCGACTGCCCGCTGTGTCCTCGCCTGGTCGGCTTCCGCGAGGCGCTGCGCGAGGAGCATCCCGACTGGTGGAATTCGCCGGTCCCCCATTTCGGCGATCCCCGCGCCTGGCTGGCGATTTGCGGCCTCGCCCCGGGCAAGCAGGGCGCCAACCGCACGGGCCGTCCGTTCACCGGCGATTTCGCCGGCCTCCTGCTCTACGAGACGCTGCTCAAGTTCGGGCTCGCCGAAGGGCGCTACGAGGAGAGGCCGGACGACGGCCTCCGGCTGAACGGAGTCGCCATCGTCAATTCGGTGAAATGCGTCCCGCCCCAGAACAAGCCGACCCCAGACGAGATCGCCACCTGCACCCGAACCTATTTCCAGCCCTCGCTGGCGGCGCTGCCCGATGTGCGCGTGCTGGTCGCCCTCGGCCAGATCGCCCACAACGCGGCGGTGCGCGCGGTCGGCGGCCGCCTGTCGGCCTACCGCTTCGGCCACCTCGCCGAGCACCGCCTGCCCGGCGGCCGGCTGCTCATCGATAGCTATCACTGCTCGCGCTATAACCAGAACACCAACCGGCTGACGCGGTCGATGTTCGAGGCGGTGTTCGAGGCCGCCCTTCGATACGGGCCTTCGCCGGGCTCGGTCCCTACTGAGGATGAGCGGTTGGGGTAATTCTTGATCGCTCATCCTGAGTAGCCGCCGAGCGAAGTCGAAGCGGCGTATCGAAGGACGGTTCAGATATCCTCGGCGATCCTCCGGTAGAGGTCCGGCCGCCGGTCACGGAAGAAGCCGAAGGCGGCGCGGTGCCTCCTCGCCTGCTCGAGGTCCAGGACGGCGGTGATCACCCCCGTCTCCTTGTCCCCGAACTCGGCGAGGATGTCGCCGCGCTCGTCGCAGATGAAGCTGTGGCCGTAGAAGCGCTGGCCGTGCTCGGTGCCGATCCGGTTGGCGGCGACGACCGGGACGACGTTGGAGACGGCATGGCCGATCATCGCCCTCCGCCACATCCGGCTGGTGTCGAGGTCCGGATCGTGCGGCTCGGCGCCGATCGCGGTCGGGAAGAGGAGGATCTCGGCCCCGTCCAGCATCAGGGCCCGCGCCGTCTCGGGATACCATTGGTCCCAGCAGACCGCCGGCCCGACCGTGCCGAAGCGCGTCCGGTAGGTCTTGAATCCGGTATTGCCGGGGCGGAAGTAGAATTTCTCGGAATAGCCCGGACCGTCGGGGATGTGGCTCTTGCGGTAGACTCCCATCACCGCGCCCTGGTCGTCGATCATGGCGAGGCTGTTGTAATGATGGTGGCCTTCCGCCTCGAAGAAGCTGGTCGGGATATAGACCTGGAGCTCGGCCGCCAGCTTCTGCATCGCCGTCACCGCCGGATGCTCGCCGACGGGGAGGGCTCGGGCGAAATGGCCTTCGTCCTGGGTGCGGCAGAAATAATGGCCCTCGAACAATTCGGGCGGCAGGATCAGCTTCGCGCCCCGCCCGGCGGCGTCGCGCACCAGCTCGGAGACGGCGGCGATATTCTCCTCGACGCCGTCGGCGAAGGCGAGCTGCAGGGCGGCGACGGTGAGGCTGGTCATGGCGCCAGTTACCCGTTCGTCCCGAGCGAAGTCGAGGGACCCTTTCGAGCGGAGCCGAGAAGCGGGCTCGCCTTCGCTCGGCGGGGTGTCTCGACTTCGCTCGACACGAACGGAGAAGGGCTCATTTCGGCACCTGCTGGCTGATGCAGTGGAAGCTGCCGCCGCCGGTCAGGGCATGCGGCGCCTGGATCCCCACCGCCCGCCGTCCCGGGAACAGCCGCTCGAGCGCCGCGACCGCCGCCTCGTCGTTGGGCGCGCCGTAGAGCGGCACGACCACCGCGGCATTGCCGATGTAGAAGTTCATGTAGGAGGCGGGGACGATCTCGCCGTCCCGCTCGATCCGGCCGGGCGAGGGGAAGGGCTCGACCCTCAGCCCGAACGCCTCGGCCCGCGCCCGGGCGTCGCGATAGACGGCGGCGTTGGGATCGTCGTCCCCCGCCGGCTCGGGAATGGCCAGGGCGCCCTCCGCCACGAAGCGGGCGAGATTGTCGACATGGCCGTCGGTATGGTCGCCCAGCAGCCCCTCGCCGAGCCACAGCAGCCGCCCGATGCCGAGATCCTCGCTTAGCCGCGCCTCGACCTCCTGGCGCGTCATGCCGGGATTGCGGTTGGGGTTGAGCAGGCATTGCTCGGTGGTGACGGCGAGCCCTGTCCCGTCGACGTCGATCGCCCCGCCTTCCAGCACCCAGCCGCGGCGCGCGGCCTCCATTCCCGCCCCCTCGGCGAGTCGGAGCCCGACCGTGTCGTCGCCCTCCAGCTCATATTTGCCGCCCCAGCCGTTGAAGCGGAAGCTTCTGGGCAAGAGCTTCCGCCCCTCCTTCAGGACGATCGGCCCGGTGTCCCGCAGCCAGATATCGCCGAACGGCTCCTGAAGCACGGTCGCGAAGGGTGCCAGCTTGCGGGCGGCGCGGGCCGAAGCCGGGTCGGCGGCGACCAGGCGAACCTCCTCGCCCGCGCCCCCGGCATGGACGGCGGCCGCGAACGCCGCCACCTCCCGACGCGCCGGCTCGAGATCGTCCTGCCAGAGGTCCGCATGGCTCGGAAAGCCGATCCAGACCCACTCATGCTCGACCCATTCCGGAGGCTGGCGGGCGGTCATCGCATGATCGGGCCGGCATTGCCGCGGCTCCTGTCGCGGATGGCGCGGAATTCGTCGCCGGGATTCCAGTTCGGCCAGTCCTCCGAATCCGCCAGCTCCCGGCCGATCAGCCAGTAGATTTCGAGGTCCCGGATCGCGCCCGACCAGTCCCACTTCGGATCATATTCGTCGCTGGGCTGGTGGTAGCGGTTGGTCCGGTAATCCTCCGCCGCGGCCCGGCCGGCCGCGAGGCCGCCATTGACGAGATCCTCGCCGCCCTCGGCGTAGAGCATCGGCACGCCCTCGCGCGCCAGGCTGAAATGATCGGAGCGGTAATAATAGCCGGCTTGGGGCGAAGGCTCGTTCTTCACCGTCAGGCCGTAGCGGTCGGTGGCCCGCTTCATATAATCCTCGAGCTGCGACTTGCCCTTGCCGATGACGACGAAGTCGCGCGTGTTGCCGGCGACGTTGAGCCCGTCCATGTTCACCCCGCCGACGGTGGCGGCGAGCGGGTAGACCGGATTCTCGGCATAATATTTGGAGCCGAGCAGCCCCGATTCCTCCGCCGTCACCGCCAGGAAGACGAGCGAGCGCTCGGGATTGCCCCGTCGCGCATGGGCCTCGGCGAGCGCGATCAGGCCGGCCGTCCCCGTCGCATTGTCGAGCGCTCCGTTGCAGATGTCGTCGCCGGTCTGGTCGGCGTCGCAGCGGCCGAGATGGTCCCAGTGGGCGGTGTAGATGACATATTCGTTGGGACGCTTGGAGCCGGGCAATATCCCGATCACGTTCCTGGAGGCCTGCTTCTTGATCTGGTTGGTCAGCCCGATCGAGGCGCGGGTCCTGAGCGGCACCGCCTTGAAGCCCGGCCGTCTGGCCGCGGCGGAGAGCGCCGTCAGATCCTCGCCCGAGGCCGACAGGATCCGCCGCGCCGCCTCGTTGGTCAGCCAGCCGATCGCCTTCGACTGGTCCATATGGCCGCCCGGCGCGTCCATATTATATTGCGGCCCGGTCCAGGACGACTGGACCACGTTCCAGCCATAGGCGGCGGGCTCGGTGTCGTGGACGATGAAGGCCCCGGCCGCACCCTGGCGGGCCGCTTCCTCATATTTGTAGGTCCAGCGGCCGTAATAGGTCATCGCCTTGCCGTTGAACGTCCCTTCGAGGTCCTCGTCCTGCCAGTCGGGGTCGTTGACGAGGATGACGACCGTTTTCCCCTTGACGTCGACCCCGGCATAATCGTTCCAGCCGCGCTCGGGCGCGTTGATGCCGTAGCCGACGAAGACCATCTCGCTGTCGCGCAGGTCGATCCTCGGCTGCACCTGGTAGGAGTTGGCGACGAAGTCGGTGCGGTGGGCGAAGGTCATCGGCGCTCCGGCGCCGGAAATGGTGAGCGCGGTGGGCGTGGCCGTGCTCTCGACCAGCGGAACGTCCTGGTACCAGCTGCCCTTGTTGCCCGGCTGCAGGCCGGCCTGCTGGAAGCGCCTGGCGATATAGGCGATGCTCTTGGCCTCGCCTGGGGTGGTCGGCGCCCGGCCCTCATATTCGTCGGAGGACAGGATCTGGGTGGCGGTGGTCAGGGTCGCCAGCGAGATGGGCGGGCCGGTATAGGGACCTGCCGCCGGGCTGTTCTCGCGCGAGGTGGCGCAGGCGGCCAGCAGAAGCGCCGCGGCGGCCGGCAGGGCGACGGATCGGATTGGGGATCGAAGCGGCACGAACATCCTCCTCTCGGCCCCACCCTCAGCGCCCAATGGCAGCAACAATTTGCCCGCGCAAGCTTGCGCTCGGCGGGGCGGGCTGTCATCCTGCCGGGCAGCTTAGGAATGGGGCCTAAGCGATTGGGGGTATTCATGTTTCGGATATTTGGGTTCGGCGCCGTGGCGCTGCTCTTTCTCGTCGGCGCGGGCGCTCCGGCGGATCCGCCGGCCGCCTTCGGAGCCCGTGAGGGCGTGCTCGACATCGCCTTGTCGCCGTCCGGCGGGAAGGTCGCCTTCATCGCGCCCGGCCCGGGCCGTTCGACCTTGCTCTACACGGTCCCGGTCGGCAGCGACTCCGAGCCCCGGCTGGCGCTGAGCGCCGACGGCAAGCCGGAGCGGCTGAGCAGCTGCGGCTGGGTCTCCGAGCAGCGGCTGATCTGCACCGTCTACATGGTCGTCGACACGGTCGTGCCGGGCCAGCCGACCGGCGCCACCCGGCTGGTCGGGGTCGACGCCGACGGCGGCAACGTCAAGCTGCTGAGCCGCCGAGTTAGGGCCGACGATCTCTACGTCTCCCTCGGCGGCGGCGAAGTGATCGATTGGCAGCCGGGGACGGAAGGGGCCGTCCTGATGGGCCGCGAATATGTACCGGAAGGCCGGTCGGGCACCAACATCCAGGATTCGCGGGAGGGCTATGGGGTCGACCGGATCGACACCTCGAGCCTGGCGAGCAAGACCGTCGAGCCGCCCAGGAAGGGCGCCGTCGAATATATCAGCGACGGCCGCGGCAACATCCGGATCATGGCGGTGGCCGACGTCGCCGGAGCCACCGGCTACGACAGCGGCAAGACCACCTATTACTACCGCACCAGGGCCTCGCGCGACTGGAAGACGCTCGGTGTGGTCACCCGCGAGACGACCGTCGATTTCTATCCGATCGCGGTCGATCCGGACCTCGACGTCGCCTACGGCTACAAGAAGGCGGTGGGCGGGCGCGCGGAGCTGTACAGCGTCGCTCTGGATGGTTCGAAAAAGGAGAAGCTGGTCTTCGCCCATCCCGAGGTGGACGTCGACGGCGCTGTCCGGATCGGACGCGCCCACCGGGTGGTCGGCGCCACCTACGCCACCGAGAAGCGCGAGGCGGTCTATTTCGACCCGACCCTCGCCGCGCTCGGCCGCTCGCTGTCCAAGGCGCTGCCCGGACTGCCGCTGATCCGCTTCCTCGATTCCAGCGCCGACGAGAGCAAGTTGCTGCTCTGGGCGGGAAGCGACACCGACGCCGGGCGCTATTATCTGTTCGACAAGGCCGCCAAGCGGCTGGGCGAGCTGATGCTGGCCCGTCCGCAGCTCGAGAACGTGCCGCTCGCGACGATGAAGCCGGTCCGCTACAAGGCCGCCGACGGCACCGAAATCCCCGCTTATCTGACCCTTCCGCCGGGGAGCGACGGCAAGAACCTCCCGGCCCTGGTCATGCCGCATGGCGGCCCGAGCGCGCGCGACGAATGGGGCTTCGACTGGCTCGTCCAGTATTTCGCCCATCGCGGCTATGCGGTGATTCAGCCCAATTATCGCGGCTCGTCGGGCTATGGCGACGCCTGGTACCAGAAGAACGGCTTCCAGTCCTGGCGCTCCGCGGTCGGCGACGTCAACGATGCCGGCCGGTGGCTGGTCGCCCAGGGGATCGCCGATCCGGCCAGGCTCGGGATCTTCGGCTGGTCCTATGGCGGCTATGCGGCGCTCCAGTCGGGAGTCCTCGATCCGGCCCTCTTCAAGGCGGTGGTGGCGGTGGCCCCGGTCACCGATCTGGCCAGCTTCGTCGAGGATAGCTCGGCCTTCACCAACTACAGGCTGGTGCGCGGCTTCGTCGGCTCGGGGCCGCATCTGCGCGAGGGCTCGCCGGCGCAGAATGCCGCCAGCATCAAGGCGCCCGTCCTGCTCTTCCACGGCGACTTCGACCGCAATGTCGGAGTCGCCCAGTCGCGCAAGATGCACGACAGGCTCAAGGGCGCCGGCGTTCGCAGCGAGCTCATCGTCTATCCCGGCCTCGACCATTATCTCGAGGAGGATGCCGCCCGCACCGATCTGCTCAGGCGGAGCGACGCCTTCTTCCGGCAGGCGCTGAAGGTGGAATGAGAAAGGGCGGCTCCCGGGGGAGCCGCCCTTTCGAACTTCAGCCGGGCCTGCCGGTCAGCGCGAGTAGAACTCGACCACCAGGTTCGGCTCCATGCGGACCGGATAGGGGACCTCGTCCAGCGTGGGCACGCGGGTGAAGGTCGCCTTGGCGGTGCCGTCGGGGGCGACATATTCGGGGATGTCGCGCTCGGCGAGGCCCTGCGCCTCCATCACCAGCGCCATCTCCTGCGCCTTGGAGCCCAGCGTGATCTCGTCGCCGACATTGACCCGGCGCGAGGCGATGTTGCACTTCACGCCGTTGACCCGGATATGGCCGTGGCTGACCAGCTGGCGGGCGGCCCAGATCGTCGGCGCGAACTTGGCGCGGTAGACGACCATGTCGAGGCGGCGCTCCAGCAGGCCGATCAAATTCTGTCCGGTGTCGCCCTTCATCCGGGCGGCCTCGGTATAGGTGCGCTTGAACTGCTTCTCGGTGACGTCGCCGTAATAGCCCTTCAGCTTCTGCTTGGCGCGGAGCTGGATTCCGAAGTCGGACATCTTGCCCTTGCGGCGCTGGCCGTGCTGGCCGGGGCCGTATTCGCGCTTGTTGACGGGGCTCTTGGGCCGTCCGAAGACGTTCTCGCCCATCCGGCGGTCGAGTTTGTACTTGGCGCTGCTGCGCTTGCTCATCTCAGGTCCAATCTGCTTGGTTTCACAAGTCCCGGAACCGCACCGCAATACCTGCTGTACTGCGCGGCCACCGCTTCACCGGGGTGCGGGGCCAATTGCGAAGCGCGGCAGATGGCCGCTGGAGGCTGCAAAGTCAACCTCGACAGGCGTTTGGCGGCCGTTAAAGGGAGCGGATGAGCACCGAACGAACCGCTCCGCAGGCCTGCGCGACCATGGCCGAGGTCCGCCACGGGGTCGACCGCCTCGACGAGGAGATCGTCCGCCTCATCGGCGAGCGCTTCCGCTACATGGACGCCGCCGCCCGGATCAAGCCGGACCGCGAGGCCGTCCGCGACGAGGGCCGGAAGGCGCAGGTCCTCGCCAACGTCGCCCGGCTCGCCGAAGAGCATGACGTGCCCGCGGAGGCGGCGGCCGAGCTGTACGAGCGCCTCATCGAAGCCTCCATCGCCTACGAATTCCGCCGCTTCGACTCGACGAGGACTTAGAGGGACGGAAGTCCATGTCCGTTCGGGCTGAGCTTCTCGAAGCCCTCTGCTTCCTTGCCCAGCAGCGGGAAGAAGAGCCCTTCGACAGGCTCAGGGCGAACGGTGGGGGGCTCAGCGCCCCCGCCTCGGATGAGTCAGCGCTCGGATGATCCCCCGCAGAGCCTGAACCTCGCGGTTCGACCACCCGGCCTTGGTGAGGATGGTCCGGATCGTGTTGCGGGTGGCGGGGGTGCGGTCGGGCGGGTGGAAATAGTCCGCCGCCGCCAGCGCCTCGTCGAGTTGGCCGATCAGCCCTTCCAGCTGCTCGTGGCTCGCCCGCGGCTCGGCCGGGTCCCCGAGCGTCGGCACCGCCAGCGCCTCGTGCTTCGACCATTCGTAGGCGATCAGGATGACCGCCTGGGCGAGGTTGAGCGAGGTGAATTCCGGATTGACCGGCACGGTCACGATCTTCCCCGCGACCGCCACCTCGTCCGTCTCCAGCCCCGACCTTTCGGCGCCGAACAGGATGGCCGAGGGTTCCGCCCGCGCCCGAATCTCCCGCGCGGCCCCTTCCGGAGTGACCACCGGCACGACCAGCCCGCGCTTGCGCACCGTGGTGGCATAAACGTGCGCGCAGTCGCCGACCGCTTCCGCCACCGTGCCGAACACCCGCGCCTGCTCGAGGACGATATCGGCGCCGGAAGCGGCCGGCCCGGCCGAAGGATTCGGCCACCCGTCTCGGGGCGCAACCAGCCTCAGGTCGGTAAGCCCGAAATTGAGCATCGCCCGGGCCGCCTTGCCGATATTCTCGCCCAGCTGCGGCCGGACGAGGACGATGGCGGGGGGTTTGCACGCCTTCTCGGCTCTGCTCGAAAGGGTGTCTCGACTTCGCTCGACATGAACGGGGGAGGGGGCGGCTACCCCCTCCGTTCGCCCCGAGCGAAGTCGAGGGGTCCTGTCGAGCGAAGCCGAGACCCTTTCGGCCCGCTCCTTGGGTGGAATGGCGGCCTCGCTGAGGCGCTTCCAATTCCCCGCGATCAGCGCCTCCTTCTTCGCGCGCGACCAGCCCTTCACCCGAAGCTCCGCCTCGAGCGCCTCCGCTCGAGTGGGAAATTCCTCCGCCCACATGAACTCCACGGGCCGCTTGTCGTAGGTATAGCCTCTGATTGCGCCGCTCTGGTGCTCTGCGACGCGGCGGTCGATGTCGTCGGTATGGCCGGTATAGTAGACGCCGTTCGAGCAGCGCAGGATGTAAGTCCAGAAGCTCATTCAGGAATCTCGGCTTCGCTCGATGGGTTGTCTCGACTTCGCTCGACACGAACGGGTTGGAGTGCCGAACCCTTATCCGTTCCCCCCCGAGCGAAGTCGAGGGGCCCTGTCGAGCGTAGCCGAGAAATGAGTTAAGCCCCCTCGCCAGCCTCCCCCACGCTCCCGGCGAACTCCTCGAAATCCCTCGCCTCGCGGAAATCCTTGTAGACGCTGGCGAAGCGAATGTAGGCGACCGGGTCGAGCGCCTTCAGTCCGTCCATCACCAGCTCGCCGATCCGGGTCGAGGCGATCTCGCTGTCGCCGCTGGTCTCGATCTGGCGCTGGAGCGAGGAGACGAGGCGGTCGATCCGCTCCTGAGGCACCGGGCGCTTGCGGCAGGCGATGGCGATCGAGCGTTCGAGCTTGGTCCGGTCGAACGGCTCTCGGCGGCTGCCGGCCTTGACCACCGTCAGGTCGCGAAGCTGCACCCGCTCGAAGGTGGTGAAGCGGGCGCTGCATTCCTCGCACTGCCGGCGGCGTCGGATCGAGGCGCCGTCCTCGGTCGGGCGGCTGTCCTTCACCTGGCTGTTCTCGTGGGAGCAGAAGGGGCAGCGCATCAGATCTGCGGCCTGAAAACTCCGTTCGCCGCGAGCGAAGTCGAGGGGACCCGCCGAGCGAAGCCGAGGCCATTTCTCGGCTCCGCTCGAAAAGGTGCCTCGACTTCGCTCGACACGAACGGGTGAAGGAACGGCATCAGGCGTCCTGATAGATCGGAAACCGGGCGCAGAGTGCTCGAACGCGGCCCTTCACCTCGGCCTCGACCCCGCCATTGCCCTCCTCGCCATTGTCGCGAAGCCCTTCCAGAACGTCGGCGACCATGTCGGCGATGTCGCGGAACTCCCGGGTGCCGAAGCCGCGCGTGGTTCCGGCGGGGGAGCCGACCCGGATCCCGCTGGTCTTGACCGGGGGGAGGGGATCGAAGGGAATGCCGTTCTTGTTGCAGGTGATGGACGAGCGTTCGAGCGCCTCGTCCGCGTCCTTGCCGGTGATCCCGAGCGGGCGCAGGTCGACGAGGGCGAGGTGCGTGTCGGTTCCGCCCGAGACCAGATCGGCGCCGCGCTCCTTCAGCCGTCCGGCCAGCGCCTTGGCGTTGGCGATGACCGCCCGGGCGTAGCTCTTGAACTCCGGCTGCAGCGCCTCGCCGAAGGCCACCGCCTTGGCGGCGATGACGTGCATCAGCGGCCCGCCCTGGAGGCCGGGGAAGACGGCCGAGTTGATCTTCCTGGCGATGGCCTCGTCGTCGGTCAGAACCATTCCGCCGCGCGGCCCGCGAAGGGTCTTGTGGGTGGTGGTGGTGACGACATGGGCGTGGCCGAACGGGCTCGGGTGCTCGCCCGCCGCGACGAGGCCGGCGAAATGGGCCATGTCGACCATGAAGATCGCGCCGACCTCGTCGGCGATGGCGCGGAAGCGGGCGAAGTCGATATGGCGCGGATAGGCCGAGCCGCCGGCGATGATCAGCCGCGGCCGGTGCTCCCTGGCGAGCGCCTCGACCTGGTCGAAGTCGATGCGGTCGTCGTCGCGGCGAACGCCGTACTGGACGGCGTTGAACCATTTGCCCGACAGCGCCGGCTTGGCGCCGTGGGTGAGGTGGCCGCCGGCGTCGAGCGACATGCCCAGGATGGTGTCCCCCGGCCTGGCCAGCGCCAGCATCACCGCGCCGTTGGCCTGGGCGCCGCTGTGAGGCTGGACGTTGACGAAGCCGCAGCCGAACAATTGCTTCGCCCGCTCGATCGCCAGCGTCTCGACCGCGTCGGACGGAGCGCAGCCCTGATAGTAACGCCGGCCCGGATAGCCTTCCGCATATTTGTTGGTGAGCACCGAGCCCTGCGCCTCGAGCACCGCCCGCGAGACGATATTCTCCGACGCGATCAGCTCGATCTGGTTCTGCTGGCGGTCGAGCTCGGCGGCGATGGCCGCGGCGACGGCGCCGTCGGCCTCCCTCAGCCGGCCGGTGAAGAAGCCCGAATGCTGGACCTCGGCGAAATCGAAGGCGGAAGCGCTGCTCATGCATTTTCCCTGGCGAAATGAGGATGGCTCAGCTTGTCGACGCGGCGCTGGTGGCGGCCGCCGCCGAACGGGGTGGCGAGGAACTGGTCGACGATGTCGCGCGCCGCCTCGATTCCGATCAGCCGGGCGCCCATGGCGACGACGTTGCAGTCGTTATGCTCGCGCGCCAGCCGGGCCGAAAGGCCTTCGGACACCAGGGCGCAGCGGCAGGCCGGATGGCGGTTGACCGAGATCGAGATGCCGATGCCCGAGCCGCACAGGGCGACTCCGCGCCCGGCCTCGCCGGACGCGATCGCCTCCGCCATCCGGTAGCCGTAATCGGGATAGTCGACGCTCTCGGTCGAGGTCGTGCCGAGGTCGAGCACCTCGTGGCCGCCGGAGCGCAGATGCTCGATCAGAAGCATCTTCATCTCGAAGGCGGCATGATCGGCCACGATGGCGATGCGCTCGGCCACGCTGGAGACTCCGTGATTGGATGTTCCACATGCCCTAGGGGAGCGGCGCCGGATTCGCCACAGGATATTGCAATGTGAGGGCGGCGATCGCTGCCCGGCCCGCCATTCCGGCGAAGGCCGGAATCCATCGACACGGTCCCGGCGAAAGACGGACGGGTAGCTCCGGTCCTTCGGCGCGGCGGCTGGCGGAAACCGTCCGGCGCAAATCGCCGCGGGAACAGGAACGCGGGGAATCCGGCGCGGGTTGAGCAGGATCGAAAACGGCCAGGCTTGCGGCCGCGCGCCCCGATCGATTCGACCAGTATGGAGTATCAACGATGACTGACAATTCGACCTCCCTCCCCGAAGGCGCCGGTGCGACGACCGGCGGCAATGGCGGCCATGGTTCGGAGGAGTGGCGGGCCGGCCCCGGCTCCACCCACCGCGAGATCGAGGTCGTCGAGACCGGTCCCAGCGCGGCCGTCGTGGCCGGCGCGGCGCTCGCCGGAGCGATCGTCGGCGCGGCGGTGCCGTTCATGCTTTCCGGCCGGAGCTCGGGCACGAGCCGCCACCAGACCGCCACCGTCGAGGAATCGGTTATCATCGACCGTCCGCCGCGGGAGATTTACGATTTCTGGCGGAACTTCGAGAATCTGCCCCGGTTCATGGACAATATCGAATCGGTGACCAGGATCAACGACGTCCGCTCGCACTGGAAGATCAAGGCTCCGGCCGGCACCAGCGTCGAGTTCAACAGCCTCGTCACCGAGGACATTCCCGGCCGGCTCATCGCCTGGAAGTCGGAGGAGGGGGCGAGCGTCCCCAATCGCGGCCGGGTCGAGTTCATCGAGACCTCGGCGGGCGGCGGCACCAACGTTCGCACCACCATCTCCTACGATCCGCCCGCGGGCGCGTTCGGCCGGATCGTCGCCAGGCTGTTCCAGCGGGAGCCCGGAGTGCAGGCGCGGCAGGATCTCGACCGCCTGAAGCAGCTTCTGGAGAGCTAGGAGCCGCGCGCCGCCGTCATTCCGGCGAAGGCCGGAATCCATGAGCACGGCCGGTGAAAACCCCAGGCGGCGCTGTTCATGGATCCCGGGCCAAGCCCGCGCTGTCGGGGATCGAGGACCTGCGCCAGGTCGCAAGGCCGGGAGGAGTCCGCCCGGGGCCGGCGGGAAAACCGCTCCTTAACCGGCCTCGTGCTAGCTCCCGGGCATGAAAGCGCTCGGCACGCTCTATACGGTGCTCACCATCGCCATCTCCTTCACGATGGACGTGTGGACCGGCACCGCCTTCGCTCTCGCGCCGCTGGCGACGACGATCGGCGGAGCGGTGGTTCGGATCGCCTCCATTCGCGGCGACATCCTGGTCGGCATCTTCGTCGGCGGCGGGCTGATCGGCGGCGGCTGGGCTTTCGGCGAATGGATGCAGCTCCGGGTCGAGCTCCTCGACACGCAGTTCGCCGCCGGATGGTGGATGCTGGCCGGCGCCGCGATCGGCTTCGCCGGCGGGCCGGAGGCGGTCGTCTAGCGCGGCCCGCTCCGTGGCGGTTAGCGAATGAGCCGTCATCCCGGACCTGATCCGGGATCCATTTTCCCGCGAAGCGGGAATCTCCCTTCCTGCGTTGTGCCTTCGCGCCCTCGTGCCTTCTCTTGAAACCGGGTGCCCGGGCGGCCGGCCGGCAGGCGATAAGCCGGGACCGGGTGCAAGGCGGTCCACCGCGCCCAGCTTCAAGCGCGTCCTTCGGGCGCGGTGCCCAACGATCTTCGAGAAAAGGCACGAAGGGACGAAGGCACAAGGTAGAAAGGGATTGGAAAGCCGCTCCGCGGCGATCTCACGGCTCCGGCCACATCCCCGTCTGCCTTATCGCCTCCGCCAGCCCGATCCCCGCCGCCACGGCGAGGTTGAGCGAGCGAGTTCCCGGCGCCTGCGGAATCCGCACCCGGAGATCCGCCCTCGAGTGGACGGCTTCAGGCGCGCCCCGGCTTTCCGAGCCGAAGAGGAGAGTATCGCCCGGCTCGAAACGGGCCTCCGGAAGGGGCACGGCGCCGGCGGTCGTGAACAGCACCAGCCGCCCCGCCAGCCCCGCCTCGAACGCCTCCCACCCCGAATGCCGGGTCACCGCCGCAATCTCCGCATAGTCCATCCCCGCCCGCTTCAGCGCCCGGTCGGAAAAGGGGAAGCCGCACGGCTCGATCATGTCCACGGCCACGCCCAGGCAGGCCGCTAGGCGAAGGATGGTTCCGACATTGCCGGCCTGGTCGGGCTGATGGAGGGCGAGGCGCATCTTGGATTCCTCCCCTGCCTTGGCAGGGGAGGGGGACCGGCTGCAAGCCTGTGGAGGAGCCTTTCCGACTCCGCGGAACCTCTCCACGGCGCTTCGCGCGGTCCCCCCTCCCCGAGGAAACCCGGGGGGTTGAGGGACAGGTACCGGTACCTGTCCCCCGGGGGGGTTGAGGGACAGGTACCGGTACCTGTCCCCCGCATGGATAGGGGACAGATACCGGTACCTGTCCCCTAGGATCACGAAGGCACCAAGAGTCGGAGACGGCGAAGCCGAAACAGCTTTCTCGCCGTGGTAAGCTTAAGGCGCTACGCGCGGTTCCCCCTCGGCCCCTTCGTGCCTTGGTGATCTTTGCGCGAACAAAAATTCTGCCGTCGAAAGCCGCACCCACCTCGCGGAAGGACGTTGACCCCGTCCCTCCACGTCCCGGCGGAGCCAGGCACAGGCCCTCGGCGTGGCGCCGCCCTCCCGTCCCGGGCCAGTCCCGCCCCATCGCCCTCCACCGCGCTTCGCGCGGTCCCCCTCCCCGGGCGAGCCCGGGAGGATTTTCCCCTTACCTCACCCCCGGCGCGAAGGTGCTCGTGTCGCAGCGGTAGGGGGCGCAGCGGCTCCAGGACGGTTGGCGGGGCCCGAACGGCGCTCCGGGGCCCGTGAAGGTGTCGAGGACCCGCACCGCCGTATTCGCCCAATTGTCGCGGGTGCGGAGCTTGGAGGCGAGGCGGTCGAGCTCGGCCCATTTGGAGTCGAGCGCGGAGTCGGCCGCCGACCAGTCGGCCTCCGGAGCCTCGGCCTGGAAGCCGGCGATCCGGCTTTGCAGCTCGGCGAGCCGGTCCTGCTCGCGCTGCATGACGCCCGACAGGCAATCCTCGAACGCGGCGCGGCGGGCGGCCGCGGCGCGCTGCTCCCAGGCGGGGGCGTTCCAGAGCGCCGGTACGGGGATCGAGCAGCCGACCCGCATCCCGATCCGATGCGCCTCGATCTCGGCGAGGGCGCGGGCGACCGGCCCGGGCTCCTGTGCCAGGGCGGCGGGCGCGGCGGCGAGGCTGAGGGCGATCAGGAAGAGCGGACGCATCGGCGATCTCCGTTTCGGGGCCGAGCCGAAAAGCGCACCCGCGCCTGAACCGTCGTTGAACAATCCTCCCGAACGCGCTCGGGGAGGGGGACCGGGCCTTGCCTGCTCGAGGGTAGCTGGCGACGAAGCCGGCGGTCCGAGAGCATGACGGCGGCGGCCGGGCCACTTACCCCTTCCGCCGCACGTCGGGCGGTCCCCACCCCGTCTCCCGCTGGGGAGGATGCGCGAAAATCGCTGTTGGCAAACCCTCACCCGCGCGTCTATCAGGCGCGCCAAGCCGCTCAGGGGAGGCTTTCTCTGCTCCCTTCGGCGCGGCGCTGCGCGGGCTCCTCCTCTTGGCCCATGCATTCCTGTTCGAAGCGCTGAAGGATATTATGGCGACGGTTGAACACAGCGATGGGACGCTGGCCGCGAGTCCGGACACCAAGGTGGACGACGGGCTTCGCCGGCGCGACTTCATCAACATCGCGGCGGTGAGTGTCGCCGGGGTCGGCGCGGCCACCACCCTCTACCCGCTCGTCAACCAGATGAACCCGTCGGCGGACGTGCTCGCTCTGGCCGCGATCGAGGTCGATCTGTCGGCGATCCAGCCGGGGCAGGCGATCAAGACCATCTTCCGCAAGCAGCCGCTCTTCATCCGGCACCTGACGCCGCCCGAGATCGCCGCCGGAATGCAGATGCCCGGCGACCTTCGCGATCCGCAGTCGCTCGCCGAGCGCACCGCCGAGGGCAAGCCGCAATGGCTGATCACCATGGGCGTGTGCACCCATCTGGGCTGCGTTCCGCTCGGCGCGGCCGAGGGCGAGAACAAGGGCGACTATGGCGGCTATTTCTGCCCCTGCCACGGCTCCCATTACGACACCGCCGGCCGGATCCGCAGGGGGCCGGCCCCCAAGAATCTCGAGGTGCCCGCTTATGCCTTCAAGTCGGATACCGTCGTGACCGTCGGCGAGGAGGCATAGAATGAGCTTCCCCTGGGCTGAGGAATATCGTCCCAAGAGCGGCTTCATGCGCTGGCTCGACCAGCGCCTGCCGCTTCCGCGCCTGGTCTACGGCGCCGTCGGCGGCGGCTATCCGGTGCCGCGCAACCTCAATTATTTCTGGAACTTCGGAGTGCTGGCCGGGATCGCCCTGGTCATCCAGATCGTCACCGGAATCATCCTGGCGATGCACTACGTGCCCTACGACCAGCAGGCCTTCCAGTCGGTCGAGCACATCATGCGCGACGTCAACCAGGGCTGGCTCCTGCGCTACCTTCACGCCAACGGCGCCAGCTTCTTCTTCATCGTCACCTACATCCACATCTTCCGCGGCCTCTATTACGGCTCGTACAAGGCGCCGCGAGAGCTGGTGTGGATGCTCGGCCTCGTCATCCTGCTTCTGATGATGGCGACCGCCTTCATGGGCTATGTCCTGCCCTGGGGGCAGATGAGCTTCTGGGCGTCGAAGGTCATCACCGGCCTGTTCGGCGCCATCCCGGTGATCGGCGAGCCGGTCCAGACCTGGCTGCTCGGCGGCTTCGCGCCCGACCAGCCGACGCTCAACCGCTTCTTCTCGCTCCATTACCTGCTTCCGTTCGTGATCGTCGGGGTGGTCATCCTCCACATCTGGGCGCTTCACATTCCGGGCTCGGGCAATCCGACCGGAGTGGACGTCAAGGGGCCTCAGGACACCTTGCCCTTCCATCCCTACTACACCGCCAAGGACGGCTTCGGGCTCGGGGTCTTCCTGATCCTGCTCGCCTTGGTGACCTTCTTCGCGCCCAATTATCTGGGCCATGCCGACAATTACATCCCGGCCAACCCGCTCTCGACGCCGTCGCACATCGTTCCCGAATGGTATTTCTGGCCCTTCTACGCGATCCTCCGGGCCTTCACCGAGAACTTCATCCTGGAGGCGAAGCTGTGGGGCGTGATCGCCATGTTCGGGGCGATCCTCCTGCTCTTCTTCCTGCCCTGGCTCGACCCCTCGCCGGTCCGCTCGGGCAATTACCGGCCGCTTTTCCGTTACTTCTTCTGGATCCTGATGCTCGACATCGTGATCCTGGGCTGGTGCGGCGGGCTTCCGGCGGAAGAGCCCTATGTGATGATCAGCCAGCTCGCGACGATCTATTACTTCGCGCACTTCCTGATCATCCTCCCCATCCTGAGCTGGACCGAGCGGACCCTGCCGCTGCCCAACTCGATCTCGGAATCGGTGCTCCACGGGGAAGAGCGCGAGGCGGCGCCGGCGGACCTTTCCGGCGTCCGGCCGGCCACCGCGGCTGAATAAGGGAAAGACGACACATGGTCCGCCTGATCGGCATCCTCATCGGCCTCGGCTTCGTGCTGGTCACCAGCTGGTCGCTCGGCAAGGGCGTCTCCAAATACCTCTTCACGCCGCATGAGGAGACCGTCGAGCACGCCTTCCACCTCGAGGCGCGCGACGTCGCCTTCTCGTTCGACGGCCCGTTCGGCAAATATGACCGGCCCCAGCTCCAGCGCGGCTTCCAGGTCTACAAGGAGGTCTGCGCCTCCTGCCACGGCCTCAGCTTCGTCGCCTTCCGGAACCTCGAGGATCTCGGCTATGTCGAGGAGGAAGTGAAGGCGATCGCCGACCAGTGGCAGATCGAGGTGCCGGCGGTCGATCCGAAAACCGGCGAGGCGACCACCCGCAAGGCGCTGCCCGCCGACCGCTTCCCCAATCCCTATCCCAACGAGGTCGCCGCGCGCGCCGCCAACAACAACGCGCTTCCGCCGGACCTGTCGCTGATCACCAAGGCGAGGCACGGCGGCCCGGCCTATATCGCCTCGCTCCTGACCGGCTACCGCGACCCGCGGACCTACCGGAACGAGCATGGCGATCCTCTTCCCGCCGAAGCCCGGCCGGGGCAGGGGCTCCATTTCAACCCCTGGTTCGCCAACCTCAACATCGCCATGCCGCCGCCGCTGCAAAACGGCCAGGTCACCTATGCCGACGGCACCAATCCCACCGTCGACCAGATGGCTCAGGACGTCAGCGCCTTCCTCGCCTGGACGGCCGAGCCCAAGCTCGAGAATCGCAAGCGGGCGGGCTGGGCGGTCCTGATCTTCCTGCTCTTCGCCACCATCCTCGCCTACATGGCCTACCAGAACATCTGGCACGGCGGAGCCAGCCGCCGGGTGCGCCGGACGGGGCCGCTCGATCCGGTGAACATGGCGAAGAGCGACGCGGCCAAGAGCGACGCCGGGATCGCCGGGTAGGGGGCGGAGCGTTACGAGCCGCCCTTCGTCATGCTGAACTTGTTTCAGCATCCAATTCTCCACCGGCAGGGCGGGCGGATAGCTGGACCCTGAAACAAGGTCAGGGTGACGGCTGAGGCGATGACGGCGGCGAATGACGATCTCAAGGCGCTGATCCGGACCATCCCGGATTTCCCCAGGCCGGGAATCCAGTTCCGCGACGTCACCACCCTGCTGCTCGACGCCGGAGGCTTCGCCGCGGCGATCGAGCGGCTGGCGGAGCGAGTCCCGGGGCCGGCCGATCTCGTCGCCGGGATCGAGGCGCGCGGCTTCGTCGTCGCCGCGGCCCTCGCCCAGCGGCTCGGCGCCGGACTCCTGCTCATCCGCAAGGACGGCAAGCTCCCCGGCGCCACCATCGCCGAGGATTATGCCCTCGAATACGGCACCGACCGGCTGACCATGCATGTCGACGCCTGCGCCCCCGGCGCTCGCGTGCTTCTCGCCGACGATCTGCTCGCCACCGGCGGCACCGCGCTCGCCGCCGCCCGGCTCATCCGCCGGGCCGGAGCCGAGGTGACGGCGGCGGCGTTCATCGTCGACCTGCCCGGGCTCGGCGGCGGCGAGCGGCTGCGCTCGGAGGGGATCGAGGTTCACGCCCTCGTGGAATTCGAGGGCGAGTAGCGGGGATGAGCGGTTGGTGATTATTCTCTATCGCTCATCTGAGTAGCCGGTGAGCCTGTCGAACCGGCGTATCGAAGACCGTATCGAAGGACGTATCGCGGGAGGACCCGCGAGAAGAACCCGGAACTTACGCCTTTCCAAAGGGTTAACAGGTTCATCGACGGTTCACCGCCGCGGGCGGATTTTCGCGGCCGTCGAAGCGTCTTTTCGGGAGAGTCGCTCATGTCCCTGGTTCGTTTCCGCACCGCTGCAATCGTCCTCGCCGCCGGCCTCGGCCTTTCCGCCTGCACCACCTACGACCGCTATGGCTATGGCGGAGTCTCGGTCGGCTATGGCGGCGGCGGCTATTGCGATCCCTATTACGACGATTGCTACGGCGGCTACGGCGGCGGCCATTACGATCCGTGGTACGGCTGGTACGGCGGCTATTATTATCCCGGCTACGGAATCTACGTCTACGACAGCTATCGCCGCCCGCACCGCTGGAGCGACAGCCACCGCCGCTACTGGGAGGGCCGCCGCGGCCGCTACGGCAACCGCGACTGGAACGACCGGCGCTGGGAGCGTTGGGACGGCTGGGACCGGGGCGACCGGCGCGAGTGGCGCCAGGATCGCGGCGAATGGCGCGAGGACCGTCGCGAGATGCGCCAGAATTATCGCGACTTCCGGCAGGACCGGCGCGGCGACCGCACCGAGTTCCGGACCGAGCGCCGCCAGGATCGCCAGGCGCTCCAGCGCGGCGACGTCACCCGCGAGCAGTTCCGCCAGGACCGGCGGCAGGACCGGCGCGAATTTCGCCGCGAGGGACGTCAGGACTGGCGCCAGCTCCGCCGCGAGAACCGCCGGGACCGCCGGGACTGAGCTCCCCTCCCTGAAAGGGAGGGGCCGGGGGTGGGTCCGCCGAAGGCGGCCGAACCTCTGACTCCGCAGGAAGTCTCGCCACGCTCGACTACCCACCCCTGACCCTCCCCTGCAGGGAGGGGGATCAGGCCGGCCGCCGCCGGATCAGGACGATCGAGGTGAAGCTGAGCACCGGGACTCCGTCCTGGTTGGTGACGACGGTCCTCGAGCGGAACGACCCCAGGTCCGGCTTGCTCCGCGACGGCGTCTTGTCGACGATCGTGCTCCTGACGGTCAGCGTGTCGCCGGGATAAACGGGCTTGAGCCAGCGCAGCTCGTCGACTCCGGGAGAGCCCAGCCCCGCCTGCTCGTCCTCCACGACATAGCGCGCGATGACGGCCATGGTCATCGCGCAGGTGTGCCAGCCGCTGGCCGCGAGCCGGCCGAAATGGGTCCTGGCCGCCGCCTCGTCGGAAAGATGGAAGGGCTGGGGGTCGTATTTGCGGGCGAACTCCAGCACCTCCTCGCGAGTCACCTCATAGCGGCCGAACTCGGTCTCGCGGCCAATCTCCAGATCCTCGAAATAGATCACATGCGCCTCGCTTTCCCGCGGCCTTAAGCACAGCCGTGCCGCCGGGTGAAGGGGCGGAACGCCCGGCCGGCGGAGCGGCGAAACCGCGGCAAAACGGGCGTTTTGTGTCCATTGTGTCGCCGCGGCACCACTAATTGGTTTCGATTGTGTCGCGTGCGCAACATTCATCTTGCGTTCAATCGGTCGATGGAAAAGAACGGTTCATCGCAGCCGTCGCTGCGGTGAGTCGAGGAAAGACAGGACGATGTTGACGAGTATCGAAGGCGGCAGGAGCTATCCCCACGACCCGGCGCTTCGCGGGTTCCAGATCCTCTACCATTCGGGCGAGCTCAATCGCTGCCCCGGATGCGGACGCAGCCACTGGTATATCGGCCGCCTCTCCGCCGAGTGCGGCTTCTGCGGCACCGCTCTGGCGCTGGCCGAGACGGCGCGCACCGGCGCCGGCCTGTTCCGCACGATCCACCCGGCCCGCCACGACGAGTGGGACATCGCGGCATAGCACCGTCGCCCCAGCGAAGGCTGGGGCCCCGGCGGGTGAAGTGTTGCGTTTTTTCGCTCTCCGGGGCCCCAGCCTTCGCTGGGGCGAAGGCTCAGTCCCAGCCCTCGGGCCAGGGCAGCGGGAAGAAGGGGCGGAAGCAGCGCGCCTCGTCGACCGCCCGAATGAAGGAAGGACGGCTCCGGAGCCTCGAATAATAAGCGTCGAGGCGGGGACGGCCGGCGAAAGGGCGGACCATTCCGGCGTAGAAGAGAGCGGGCGCGGCGCCGCAGTCGGCCAGGGTGAAGGCCTCCCCCGCGATCCACGATCCACCCTCCGCCAGAGCCTCCTCGAGAAGGTCGTAGGATCGGCCCAGAAGGGCCGCGGCCTCCTCCACGCCGAACGGATCTCGGCCGCCCTCCGGCCGCAAGGAGTCGCCCACCGTCTTTTGCAGCGGCACCTCGACATAATGGTCGAAGAAGCGGTCCCATAAATGCACCTTCATCGCCGGATCCGGCTCGGCCGGCACCAGCGGCGGCGGGCCGGGATGCGCCCGGTCGAGATATTGGACGATCAGGCTCGATTCCGGCACCGTCACTCCGCGCGCCTCGTCCACCAGCACCGGGAACTTGCCCATCGGCCACAGCCGCTCCAGCGCCGCCTTCTGCTCCGCGTCGCTCGGGTCGACGACGACTCCCTCGAACGGCACCTCGCGCTCGTAAAGGGCGACGAGCACCTTCTGGCAGAAGGAGGAGAAGGGGTGGTAATGGAGGCGAAGGGTCATCGCCACTGTCTCAAGCCTGGCCCCCACCCTGTCAACGCCCCGCCGCTTCCCCTCCCTGCAAGGGAGGGGCCAGGGGTGGGTCCGCCGAAGGCGGCAGGGAAACTCCGACGCCGCAAAAAGTCTCGCCACGCTCGCCTACCCACCCCCGACCCCTCCCTTCCAGGGAGGGGAGCTACACGCGGTTCGGAACGCCCGCGCAACCGAAGCGTTGGCGGCAAGTCGTTCAGGGACGGCGATTTTTCCTCCGTGCCGTCCCGCCTCGAGGAGCAAGTATATGCTTCGCGGCCCGCTCATTCTCCTCGCCTCCGGTTCGCTGGCCTTGTCCGCCTGCGTCCAGACCCGCCAGATCGCCGACGTCGAATTCGAGCCTCCGCGGGGCGACTACAGCCTGATCGTCATGCGCCCCGACGTCACCGTCGGCCTCGTCACCACCGGCGGCCTCGTCGAGCCGCGCGCCGACTGGACCGAACGGGCCCGGGCCAACCTCCTCAAGGCGCTCGCCGAGCAGCAGGCCGGCCGCGGCGGCAAGACCCGGATCCTCGAGACCCGCGGCGGAATCCCCGGAGTCAGCGAGCAGACCGTCGCCGACCTCGAGCGGCTGCACGCCGCCGTCGGATCCTCGATCGCGCTCCACAAATATCTCGGCGCCGATTTGCCGACCAAGCGCCGCCGCGGCATCGACTGGACCCTGGGCGAGGATGCGGTGAAGTTCGGCAAGGCGACGGGGATGGACTATGCCCTGTTCCTCCACGCCGAGGACAGCTTCGCCTCGACCGGCCGGGTCGCGCTTCAGGTGCTCGGGATCGCCGGCTGCATCGTCGGCTTTTGCGCTCCCCAGGGCGGCGGCGGCCAGTCCGCCTATGCCTCGCTGGTCGATCTCAGGACCGGCGAGGTCGCCTGGTTCAACGTCCTCCAGACCCAGAGCATGATGCCCGGCGTGAATTTCGGCGACATCCGGACGCCCGAGGGCGCCGCCCAGATGGTCGAGCGCCTGCTCGGCCGGATGAAGGCCGGCCGCCACGTCCGGGCGCGGCAATGAGCGTCGCCCTCACCCGCCGCTCCCTCCTCGGCGCCTTCGGCTGCGCCTGCTGCCTCGGCACGGTCGGAGCCGCCGAAGCCCGGATCTCGCCGCGCTCGATGAAGCCGCTCATCGGCCCCGGCCACCGCCCGACCGCCAAGGACGAGCAGGGCATGTGGCAGCAATATGAAAGGGTCGAGCAGGAGATTGCCGGCTCCAACCTGCTGCTCGGCGATCCGAAGCTCGCCCGCTATCTGGGCGGTCTCGCCGAACGGGTCGGCGGCCCGGCGGCGAAGGACCTGCGGGTCTATGTCGCCCACATACCCGAATTCAACGCCTTCATGGCGCCGACCGGCTTCATGGTGGTGTTCACCGGCCTTCTGCTTCGAATGCGCGACGAGGCTCAGCTCTCCGGGGTCATCGGCCATGAGGCGGGCCATTTCCTGCGCCGCCACCAGATCCGCCTGTGGCGCGACCTGAAGCGCAAGGCCGCCGCCCTCAACGTCCTCGCCATGGGGGCGGGCGTGGGCGGCGCCGCCGGCGGCTTCTATGCCGGCGATCTCGTCCAGCTCGCCCAGCTCGGCACGATCCTGTCCCTCCTCAACTACAGCCGCGAGCTGGAGTCGGAGGCGGACGCGATCGGGCTGCTCCAGATCAGCGAGGCCGGCTACGACCCCGCCGCCATGCCCGAGACCTGGCAGCAGCTGATCGAGGAGAGCCGGGCCAGCGCCGCGATGCGCCGCAAGCGCTACCGCCGCCGCTATTCGCTGCTCGAGACCCATCCCGCGCCCGAGACCCGGATGGTCGATCTGCGCGCGTCGGCGAAGGAGGTGACGAGTGCGCGAACCACCGAGCGCGGCCGCGAGCGCTACCTCGGCGCCCTGGGCGACCATCGCAAGACCCTCCTCGACGACCAGGTGAAGCTCAACGATCCCGGCGCCAGCCTCTATGTCATCCGCAACCTTGCCAGGGACGGCTGGAACGGCCTGCTTCGCTATTATGAAGGGGAGGTCTGGCGGCTGAAGGGCGGCGAGGGCGACAGCGAGCTCGCCGGCCAGAGCTACGCCGCGGCGGTGCGCTTCCCCGATGCTCCGCCGGAAGCCTGGCGCGCCCACGGCTACCAGCTTCTGAAGCAGGGCCGGCGCGACGAGGGCAGGGCCGCCCTCACCACCGATCTGGCGCTGGCGCCGCGAGCCCCGGACGCGGCGATGGTCCGCCACTCGGCGAGCCAGTGAAAGGAGGACGGCCGATGCGCAGGGCAGGGATGTTGGCGGCTCTGGCCGCTCTGTCGCTCACCGCCGGTTGCGCCGGCGGCGGCCTCGGCGGCCCGGGCCTGTTCCGTTATTATTCGCTGGTGACCCCCGGCCCGGAGGACGTCGCCCGGGGCTCGATGATCGTCACCCCGACCATCCGCTGGAACAAGGCTCCGCGCGGTCCCCACGACATAAGGCGCGAGGAGAATTGGACCCTGAACGGGCCTCTGCTCGACGGCCTCACCTTCATCGGCGGCCTCGAGCACGACAAGCGCATCGTCCAGCAGCGCCGCAAGGCGGACCGCAAGGTGCCCAATTTCCGCGCCGACATGAACCCGACCGAGATCGCCGCGATGATCGAGAGCTTCTACCGGATCCGGGCAGGCTCGACCCGGTTCGAGATGACGGGCCTGCAGCCGCGCGAGTTCCTCGGCCGTCCGGGCTTCCAGTTCGATTATGTCCATCTCGGCGGCGACGAGGTCGAGCGCCGGGGCCGGGCGGTCGGGGCGATCATAAACAACCGCTTCTACCTCGCCTTGTTCGACGCCGCCCGGATGCATTATTTCGACGCCGGCCTCCCCGAATTCGAGCGCATCGTCGAAAGCGCCCGCCTCGCGGGCTGACCGCCGATTGGCCTCCCCATGCTGCGCACGGGGAGACGGAAAAGCAGTTTCCCGCTCCCCTCCGCCTCGTCTAGTCTGCGCCAGCGAGGAGGGGATCTCATGGACAAGGTAAGAGGATTCGGCTGGGCCTATTTCGCCCTGTTCATTCTTGTCGTCGCCATCGGCTACATTCCGCCCTTCGAGGACGAGCAGGGCAACCTGTTCGGCCTGTTCAAGCTCGACCTCTACGACGACAGCCTCCACCTCGCTTCAGGCATCTGGGCCGGAGTCGCGGCGTGGCTGTCGCGGCACGCGGCCGCGAACTACTTCAGGCTGTTCGGGCCGCTCTACTTCCTCGACGGCGTGTTCGGGCTGTTCACCGGCAGCGGCTATCTCGACGGCGGCATCTTCCTCTACGGCCCGCTCGACCTGCCGCTTCAGACCCGCTTCTTCGCCAACCTGCCCCATCTGCTGATCGGCGGGGTCGCCATCTGGGTCGGCTTCGTCCTTGCCCGGCGGAGCGAGGCCGCAGCGGCTTGAAGAAAAGGTGGAAGCTGGCGATCGGCCTCGGCGGGCTCCTGCTCGCCGCTATTCTCGTTCCGATCGCCTATATCGAGACGGCCTGCCGCGGCCCGTCCGCCACGGTTCGGCCCGGCGAGCCCTACCGGCGCCTGCTCGCCGCCGGACCCGGACTCCGCGAGGAAGCCCGGACCTGGCTCACCTATCCCGAATGGCACATCGTCTATTCCGCCGAGAGCTACGGCCGCTTCCTCGACGGGCGGCCGCCGAGCGCTTTCCCCTATTTCCGTCACATAGGCGGATTCTGGTCCAGCTACTGCGCGCTCAACAAGGTCGCTTCCGGCTCCCCGGGCACCGGCGAGGCGAAGGTGATGATCTACACGATCGGGATCAGCTACACGATCGAGCTGGGGCTGAAGGGCCTCTACGAGAAGACGATCGGCCGGATCTTCGAATGGACCGCCGGCTCGGGCAGCGTGGGCGACGCCTATTCCGCCGGGGTGCAGCAACGCTACGGCGAGTTCATGCACCAGACTCCCTGGTATGAATTCCCGTTCGGCGACGCGCTGCGCGGGCTCTGGGCCACTCGCGAGACCAACCAGTATGTCCGCAACGGGGAGCGCCGGGTCGCGCTCAGCGTCGAATATGGGACGAAGGCCGGCTATGCGGCGCTCATCGGCTGGGCGTCGGGCTCCACCCTCGGCCCCGACGAGCGCACCTTGCGGATGCTGCTGCCGGCGGGCCGCTACGCGGGCGCGGTCGATCCGCGCATTCGTATCGTGGGGCGGACCGCGCCCGGGCTTCTCGTCGCCGAGGTGCCCCGCTACGCTCAGCTCACCGACATCCTCGGCAAGCTCGCCGCTTCGGGAATCGACCCGGTCGAGATCGCCGGCAATGACGACATCTTCGTCACCGTGATCGCTCCGGCCTCGGCGCCGCCGCCACCGCCGGGAGCGGCCGTCCTTCTGTCGATGCCGACCGACGACCGCCCCGGCTGGCGCCGGCTGGGCCTCTCGACCAAGGTCGTCCGCCTCGGCCCGCTGCTGAGGGCCGTCCGCGCCGGCGGCGGCGAGATCGAGCATGTCTATGACTATTAGGCTGCTGCGCTGGGCGGGCGGCGCGGGCCTGGCGCTCGCCGGCTGGACGGCGGTGATGATCGCCATCCCCTTCCTCGGTCCCTCCGGCCGGCTCGTCGCCGTCGTCGGCGGCCGCGCCGAGGCCTTTCGGGCCGTCGCCGCCGCGGACGGCCGGGTCGTCGAGGTTCTGGGCAATGCCGTGCTCGCCCGCTCGGACCGGCCCGGCTTCGCCCGCCGCCTCTATGCCGCCGGAGCGCCGCTGGTGCTCGAGGGCCGGATCGCCGCCGGCTGCCTCAGGCGCGAGGGGTGAAGGCCGGGGCGTAGCGCTCGTACCAGTGGTTGCTGAAGCGGCCCTCGGGGTCGAAGCGGCGCTTGGCGGCGAAGAAGGCCCCGATCTGCGGGTAGGAGGCCTGGAGCTGCCCGGCCGAATAATGGAGCTGGTAGGGCAGGAAGAAGCGGCCGCCGTTCGCGTTCGCGAGGTCGATCAGGTCGGAGGTGAGCGCCGCCATGTGCCGGTTGCCGGCCGCGTCGGTCGTCTGGTTGAGGTAGAGGACGACCGAGAAAGCCGGGGCCGGCGCGTAGCTCAGCGCATGCTCCTCGGCGTCCACGGCCCGGATCGAGACGTTGAGCAGATTGGCGTCGTGGCGGCGGAACAGGCCGCGCATGCCGTCGATGAACGGCATCAGCCGCGCCCGCGGCACGAAATATTCGTGGAGGATGTCGGTCTCCCTGGGAAGCGCGTTGCGCAGATAGGCGACCGAATCGTGCATCGGGTCGTTGCGCGAGACGAGGCAGGCCTCGCCGTCCCCCATCGCCTGCGCCCGGGTCACCGTGCAGCTCTCGAAGCGATGCTCGAGATGCTTTTCGGTCCACCATTTGGCGGCCTTGAAGAAATCGCCGCGCTTGGCGATGTTGACGGTGAGCCGCCGAAGCCGGGTCGAGGCCACCTCGGCGAGCGGCGCCCGTTCCAGCCCGGCGTCGGGCACCTTGTGATAGGTATAGACCAGAGCCTCGTCGAGCAGCGAGCCCGGAGCGGTCGAGAGGTGGGCATACATCAGGCCGACGGACGGATCGGCCGCGATACCGGCGAAAGTCGCCGGGAAGTCGCGGGTGGCGATCACCGCCCGCTTCGATCTATAGACGTCGTTGGGGACCACCTCGAGCTCGGCGGCGAGGATGATTCCGAACAACCCGTAGCCTCCGACCACGTGCCGGAACAGCTCCTCATTCTCCTGCCGCGAGGCGGTGACGACCTTGCCGTCGGCGAGCATCACCCTCAGCGAGCGGATCGAGCCGAGCAGGGCGCCGGCGCGATGGTCCATGCCGTGGGCATTGACCGAGATCGAGCCTCCGACGCTGAAGATGTCGGTCGACTGCATCGCCTTCACCGCGAATCGGGGGTGGATGGCGTTCTGGATCTGGTGCCAGGTCGCTCCGCCGCCGACGGTGACGGTCCGGCGGTCGGGGTCGAGCCGGATGGAGTTCAGCCCGCGCATGTCGAGCACCATCCCGAGCGGAGCGAAGGCCTGGCCGCCCATGCTGTGCTTGACTCCGGCGGCGGAGACGGAAAGGCCGTTCGCCCGGGCATGAGCGAGGGCGTCGGCGACCTGCCGCTCATTCTCGATCCGGACCACTCCCGCGATCGCCGTCCGGCTGAGACAGCTCGCGTCGTTGACGGTGCCGCCGATCTGCGCCCAGTTCGGGCGCGGAGCCGAGGCCGCGGCGGCGGCGGCCGGCGCCTTCGCGCCCGAAGGGCCGGGGAGCAGGGTCCCGCAATCCTTGGGTCCGTCGGGCTCCGCCATCAGCGGCGCCGCGTAGATCGCCGCTCCGGCGGCGGCGAGCGCGATCATCGACACTCCGATCAGCAGCTTGCGTTTCACTTGCCTGCTCCTCCCCGATCCGGGGCGATCGCCGCGTCCAGGGCGGCGAGGAAGGCCTTCGGATCCTCGATATGCGGTATGTGCCCGACGCCGGGCAGAGTTGCGAACGAGCGCGCCCGCCCGAGCGCGGCGATCCGGACTCCCTGCCCGATCGGAGTGACCGTATCCGCCTCGCCCCAGATCAGCGCGAGGGGCATCGCCAGCCGCTTCAGGTTTGCGCTCCGGCGGCTGAGCGCCCGGTCGGTCGCGGCGAACAGATCCGGCAGCCAGGCGGCATAAGCGGAGGTCGTCCCTCGGCGCCGCATCGGCGCCTTCAGCACCGGCAGCCACTTCGCCGCCCGCGCCTTGCGCTCGATCATCGAGCGAAGCAGCGGCCCGATCGCGGCGGGATTGGTGATGGTCGCCGAAGTCGCCGCTTCGGCCAGCGGGCGGAAGCGCAGCACGCCGCCATCGCCGCCGCTTTCGGAATCGAGCTCGCCCAGCGCCGCGTCGACCAGGACCAGCGAGCGGAGGCGCCGCCCGTGGCGCAGTGCGAGCTCCGTCGCCGGCCCGGCGCCGAAGCTGTGGCCGACCACCACCGCCGGCTGCCCGGCGGTCGAAGCGAGCACCGCCGCCAGCCGCTCCGCCTGGGTGATCCGGTCGTAGCGGGCGAGGGCGTCATGCTCCGACCAGCCGAAGGGCGGCAGGTCGACGGCGACGACCCGCCAGCCCCGCCGAGCCAGATGCTCCGCGACGTCCTTCCAGAAGCCGCCCCAGGCGGCGGTGCCGTGGACCAGCATCACCGGCCGCCCGCTCGCCGGGCCCGAGACGGTCACCGCCACCGCGCCATAAGGAGTCGGCACCATCCTCGTGCCGGGCGGCGCCGGAGCGCCGTCCTCGCGCAGCGCGGCGGCGAGCCGGAAGCCGGCGAGGACGAGGAGAAGGAGGAGGAGCAGGGCCGCGGCCGCCATCGCCACGCCGCGGGCAAGCCGCACCGGCCCGAATCGCGCTGCCCCCATTCGCCGCCCTCCCCGGGCAAGGCTTAGCCCGAAAGCGGCTAAATATTCCCGACTATTTCTTCGGCGCGCCGGAACAGCGCCGGGTCGACCTCGGCGCCGGAGGCGGCGGCATTCTCCGCCAGCTGCTCCGGCCGCGAGGCCCCGACGATGGCGGAAGCGACATTGGGCTCGCGAAGCACCCAGGCCAAAGCGAACTGGGCGAGGCTGAGCCCGGCTTCCGCGGCCAGCGGCTTGAGACGCTGCACCGCCTCCAGGGTCTCGTCGCGAAGCAGCCAGGCGATGAATCCGCCCATTTCGTCGCTGGTCGCCCGGCTGTCCTTCGGCGGCGCCCGGCCGGGCTCGTACTTTCCGGTCAGCACCCCCTGGGCGAGCGGCGACCAGACGATCTGGGAAATGCCGTTCGCCGCGCACAGCGGGATCACCTCCTTCTCCGGATGCCGCCACAGCAGCGAATATTGCGGCTGGCTGGAGACGAACTTCTCGACTCCGGCCATCTCGACGGCGGCCCGGATCTTGTCGGCCGGCCATTCCGAGAATCCCAGGAAGCGCACCTTGCCCGAGCGCACCGCCCGGGTGAGCGCCTCCATCGTCTCCTCGAGCGGGGTCTCCTCGTCGTAGCGATGGCATTGATAGAGGTCGACATGGTCGGTCCCGAGCCGCTGAAGCGACGCGTCGAGCTGCTTTTCGACCTGCGCCCTCGACAGCCCCCGGTCGCTCGCCGTCATCGGGAAGAACAATTTGGTCGCGAGCACGTAGGAATCGCGCGGCCGCTCCCGAAGCACCTCGCCGAGGAACGTCTCCGCCGCCCCCCGTCCGTAGATGTTGGCGGTATCGATGAAGTTGATGCCGAGCCCGAACGCCGAGTCGACCACCGCCGCCGCCCGGTCCCGCTCCACCCCGACGCCGAAGGTCAGCCACGACCCGAGCGAGATTTCCGAGACCTGAAGATCGCTCGACCCGAGCCTGCGATAGCGCATGTCCGCCTCCCTGCCTGTGTGACCCTAAAGACCCGAGCCCCGGCAACGTTCCGCTAGCACCACCTCCCCGTCTGCTGAACGCGTTTCAGCATTCAGGTCGCCGCTGCTCCGCCGCCCGCGGAACGCTTCCAACGCCCGCGCTGCGCCGCCCTGGACCCTGAAACACGTTCAGGTGACCGCGGCGTTTCACGCGCAGTTCACCTCGTCCGTCGGAAGGTGCCCCCCCGGAGGCAGACAATGCGGGCAATCATCGTCATCGGCGCTCTGGCGCTGCTCGGCGCCGGCGGGGCAGGGGCGCGGAGCGACCCTATGCGCGTCGTCGACCCGCTCGGCGGCTCCTGGCGTCCGGTCCTGATCGGCTCCACCGCCGTTCCGGCCGCGGCCGAGGCGCGCCTGATGTTCAACGGCGGGAACGAGTACAGCACCCAGGCCGGCTGCGGCAATTTCGGCGGCTTCTACAGCCTCGACGGCGCCCGGATCCACGTCCGCCGGCGGGACCCGGTCCACACCGGCAAATGCCGCGACCGCGCTTCCGCGCGGATCGAGGCCGCCCTCGCCGGCTTCGTCGCCTCGGCCTCCACCTGGGCGCTGCTCCCGGACGGAACCCTCCGCATCGCCGCCCGCGACGGCCGAACCGGCATCTTCCGCCGAATCCAGCCGGTCATCCCGGCCCTCGGAGGCCGCTGGATCGTCGAGCGGCTCGGCGCCGCCGCCCCTGCCCGGCCGGCCCGAATCGACTTCCGCGAGGAATGGGTCGGCGCCGCCGCGGACTGCAACAGCTTCGGCGCCCGGGTGAAGCGCACCGAAAGCGGCTTCGCCATCTCCGAGGGCGCCGCCACCGAAATGGCCTGCGACCCCGCCCG
>Ga0196965_1000284_pt1 | contig 34638 bp, 28 predicted proteins | sample S1_20metaG_FD_148668 | JGI IMG/M metagenome (GOLD analysis project Ga0196965, IMG submission 148668) | Soil microbial communities from Anza Borrego desert, Southern California, United States - S1_20 | ecosystem: Environmental > Terrestrial > Soil > Desert | place: USA: California | collected...
CAGGAGACATTAGATTTAAGGACAATAATGATGACGGACAAATTACGAATGATGATAAAGTGGTAGTTGGAAGTCCTTGGCCGGATTTTGAATTAGGTTTAAATCTTGGTGCTTCTTATAAAGGTTTTTCACTTTCAATGAACTGGTTTGGATCTTTTGGCGCCCAGGTATATAGCGGCCCCCGAAGCGTGATGGATCGTTTTGATGATAACTCCAATTACAGAAGCGGAGTGAAACCATGGACTACTGAAAATCCCAATACTGATTTCCCCAGAGCTTATTATGGATCTACTTTGAACTCCAGAGGAGATACGGATCGCTGGCTGGAAAATGGAAGCTTTTTTAGGTTGAAATATATTTCTGTGGGCTATGAAATTCCTGAATCTATCGTAGAGAAAATAGGTTTTGCAAATGCGCAAATATCTATCTCAGGACAAAATCTAATCACCTTTACAAAGTATTCCGGTCTTGATCCTGAGTTTAATAACTCCAACATCTTTAGAAGAGGATTTGATGAGGGTGCCTTTCCAAATATCAAAATGTATTCTTTAGGCATTCAGTTTGGCTTTTAAAATTTTAAATAATCGATTATTATGAAAAAGATTATATACAGTATTGTTTTGATTTTGACTGTTTTTGTTAATCAGTCTTGCAATGAGGATCTTCTGGACCAAGTCAATCCGAATACAAAAACTGTCACAGAGTTTTGGCTTTCAGAAACGGATGCTGAACAGGCAGTAAATTCAATTTATGCAGCATTTTATAAGCCCGGATCCTTTGCACGATGGATCTACTTTAGGCTTGATCTTACTTCCGATGAAGGTTTTAGCAACAGTCCTTGGATTGAATTAGCAGACTGGACACGTTTTCAATACATCAATTATGATTTCTGGGAGGGAAACAGGGTAACCTGGAGAGATACTTATAAGGCGATCTGGAGATGCAATCAGGTTTTGGCAAATGTTCCGGGTATCGAATTTCAAGATGCCGCAAAGAAAGAAAGAATTCTAGCCCAGGCTAAATTTTTAAGAGGTCTTCATTACTATTATTTGGCAATATTGTGGGAAAACGTTCCCATTATATTAGAACCTTCTTCCCCCGAAGTCAGACCTGCCGGTAATACGTTGGAAGAAGTATGGGTTCAGGTAGAAAAAGACTTGACAGAAGCCTCTCAGGGCTTACCTGCTGAGTGGGATGCGGAAAACAAAGGCAGACCTACAAAAGGAGCAGCAATGGCCATGCTCGGAAAAGTGCACATGCAGCAACGTGAATGGCAACAAGCTCTGGACGCATTTGATTATTTGGTTACAGGAGAGGGAAAGGGATTTTATGATTTGGAGGCCAACTTTAAGGATAACTTTACCCATGAAAAGGAGAATAACATAGAATCGGTGTTCGAAATCCAATATTCTGAGAAAAATACAGGAGCAGATAATGAAACTCAGGGAGCCAATATGGGAAATAACAGGGCTCAATTTTTCGCACCCCGGGGAATTGGATGGTCCGATGGCCAAGCAAGATATTGGGCTGTGAGACAGTTTAAAAAGGAAATGACCAAAGACAATACGCTTGATCCCAGGCTTCAGCATACATTTCTGTACGATTCTTTAGAAGAAGATTTTGGCGATAAAACTTATGGCAGAAACTGGGAATGGAATGATGACGAGGCCTGGTTTAGAAAATACCAGAGAGATTATTTCCGCTCAAATGAAGACTATTTTTCTCAGGTAAATATAAGATTGATCCGGTTTGCAGATGTTTTGCTGATGTATGCTGAGGCTTTGAATGAGTTAGATAATACAGCAGATGCTTATCAGTATGTGGACAGAGTAAGAACAAGGTCTAATATGAATCCACTGGCTATAGCTTATCCTGAAATTGGAAATAATAAAGATGCCTTCAGAGAAAGGCTTAAAGTTGAAAGGGTTCTGGAATTATGCGGAGAAAGCGTCAGATGGGCAGACTTAAAACGTTGGGGAGATCTTGAATCACAAGCGGGAGTTGATAAGATCAAAGAAAGAGATCCCGACTTCAATAACTTTGTGGTAGGAAAGCATGTCAGACTTCCTATTCCTAGGATGGACGAGGCCAACAACGTGAATCTTGATCAGAATCCAGAATATTAATTAAAGAATAGGGAGGAGGATTGCTTCTTTCCTCCCTATTGCTCTTGGAGCGAAGTCATCAGGAGTAGTTAACATTTCAAGACATTATTGTTGCACTTTCATTCAATTAGGTTCTTTATGTCTGTAAAACTGTTCACAAATCTTATTTTGTTATTCCTTTTATTATTTTCTACACTGCTTGTTGGCTGCGAGAAAGATAATGACAAATATGCTTCCACCTCTGTTTCTCCGTCGTCTTTCGGTAATGTTTTGATAGCAGACCCTCATATATTAAAACATGAAGGTTTTTATTATATGTATGGCACTTCAGATGTTAATCCGGATTTGGGTATACCGGTTTACAAATCGACTGACTTAATTAATTGGGAAGGACCAATAGGAAATGCAGGTCAGGGATATGCGCTTCTTGAAGGACAAAGTTATGGTGACAAAGGATTTTGGGCACCCTACGTTTTAAATCATAATAATAAATTTTACATGTTTTACACTGCCAATGAACATATCGCGGTTGCAACCAGCGATTCTCCACTAGGCCCTTTCATACAGGAAAACAAAAGCCCGCTTCACTCTGAAGTTAAAGAAATTGATCCTCATGTCTTTATTGATGAGGATGGAAAAAAGTATTTATACTTTGTCCGTTTTGACAACGGGAACAGAACATATGGCGCAGAACTGAATGAGGATTTATTAAGCATTAAGGAAAATACAATAGTCGAATGCATAAGACAATCCCAGAATTGGGAAATAGCTTCAGGTGCGCAATGGCCGGTAACGGAGGCACCAGCCTTATTAAAACAAAAGGATACCTATTATTTATTTTACTCTGGAAATGATTTCAGGCATCAGGGCTATAACGTGGGCTATGCTACTTCAAAATCTCCGTTAGGCCCATGGACAAAGAATCCCGACAATCCGATTATTCCTAAGGAGAAAACTTTTCCTGGTACTGCCGGATGTGAGTTCATAACTAATACTTCCGGTGAGTTGACAATGATTTACCATTCTCATGCAAGCGAGACATCGGTATCTCCCAGAAAGGCAGTGTATTCAAAGGTATCCTTTGTCGAAAGTGAAAGTGGACCTGACCAGCTTAAGGTAGAGGAGAAGAAAGAGCTTCCTAAGCTAGCTCAATAAATAATGAATTATAATAGAAAATGAAGAGAGGCGCTTTAAAATATAATTTGAACCTTAAATCTTTATTTATGAAAACGTTAACCCTTAAACTTAATTTAATTATTATTTTATTATCGGTTACCTGGCACCTACAGGCAAAGACCTTATATCTCAACGCACCAAGCTATAATTCCGCTCTCCAGGCTTTGGTAAATCAATGCGTGGCGGGAGATATTATTATTTTAAGGGCGGGAAGCCATTATGTGACTACACCAATTGTATTCGGCATAGGCAGGAATGGCGTCACAGTCAGGGGAGAAAATGGCGCTGTGGTAAGGAAGGCGCAAAATTCCTGGAACGCCGCCGCTTTTGAAATTTCCGGAAACAACAATACCATCGATAATATTGATCTGGACGGAGGAAATCTTCCTGAGGCAGGTATTATAATTTATGGGCAAAGGAACACTATATCCAATTCTAAGATACATAATTGCGGAAACAGCAGCGCAGTAGGAGCGGGAATTTTACTGCACAACAGCGGCAACCCTGTATGCGCACTAAATACCGTAATTGGTTGTAAAGTTTACTATAATTATATGGTTGGAATTTCTCAAAACGGACATTCTGACGGAAGAATTCAAGATAATCAAATTTATGAAAATGGGGCGGAAGGGCTTACTGTTGATATTCATAGCCATAATAACTACATATTTAATAATTGGATACACAGAAATAATGCCGCCAATCGTGGAGTAGGAGGAGTTGGAATTGATTTTTCAAACGGAAATCAATTGATAGGTAATACCATTGATTATACGGTTTTTAAAAGCGGCATTACTTTTCAAAATAATATCGGAGGATGCGATGGCACCATTGTAAGAGACAACAGGATAAATTTTAATGAAGGCTATGGCATTTTAGAAAGATTTACTCAATATCAAAATACAAATTCTTTATTTCAAAACAATGAATTAACAGGAAACAGGTTGGGTACTCATCATGTGTCCTATACTGTCGCGAGGTTAGGAAGCGATGAACAAGAGAAAGCCGGTTTTTCTGAGGAGCTTTCCATGTATCCCAATCCTTCTCAAGGTCATGTAACTTTTGATTTTGGCAAATATGAGAACGAAAATATAAGTATTGTGATTAAGGATCTTCAAGGCAAAGTACTGCACGAGAAAAATTTAACAGGAGGGAGAAGCTATCATCTGAATAATACGGATTTTCTGAAAAAAGGCGCTTACATCGTTAAGCTCACTATAGGTTCCTCAGTAAAAAACAGGAAGTTAATAGTGGACTAAAGGGTTTTTAAAAATTTTGTTTCGATAAAGATTAGGATAATTTGTTCTAATCTTTATTTCTTTTTCTTATTAGACTAAAGTTACAAAGTGAGCAAACCATCCTGTGCAACACTGGATTATTGTATTTAATGGCATTTAAAATAAAAGTTTAACATAAATAGGATTAACAATGAAAAAAAACAGGTATTCATTTCTCTTGCTTATCGCTTCTATATTGTTTCAATATTGCTCATCAAAAAAGCAGGAAACTAAAGCAGAGGATTCCTTAAAAGTAGAGTCTTCGAGGGAAATTTGGAGCGAAGAACAAGCGAATAACTGGTATAGTAAACAAGGTTGGCTGGTAGGCGCAAATTATAATCCGGCTTCAGCCATTAATCAACTGGAAATGTGGCAGGCGGAGACCTTTGATACCGCTTCTATCAACAAGGAACTAGGATGGGCCTCTTCTATAGGGATGAATACCGCCAGAGTTTACCTTCATGATCTTGTACATCTTAATGACTCCACAGGGCTTTATGAGCGAATAGATCTATTTTTAGATATTGCCTCAAAACATGGAATTAAGCCAATGTTTGTCTTTTTTGATTCCTGTTGGGATCCCTTTCCAAAAGCCGGAAAACAAAGAGATCCTAAGCCTCATGTCCATAACTCCGGATGGGTGCAAAGTCCCGGAGCAAACGCTCTGAAAGACTCTACCCAATATCCGAGATTAGAAAGATACGTAAAAGGTGTAATTCGAAAATTCGCTGATGACGATAGAATATTGGCATGGGACGTTTGGAATGAGCCAGACAATGATACTGGTCCTTCCTATAGAAAAGTAGACCTTCCTAACAAGGTTGATTATGTAATCCCTTTATTGAGCAAAGCCTTTGTATGGTCGCGATCGGTTAATCCGTCTCAACCCTTAACCTCAGGCGTATGGCTTGGCGATTGGTCCACGCACGAAGGATTGAAACCAATTGAGAAGTTACAGTTGGAACAATCCGATATTATCTCTTTTCACAACTATGACAAACCAAAAGACCTGGAAGAAAGAATTAAATGGCTGCAAAGATATAAAAGGCCGATCCTTTGTACAGAATATATGGCAAGGCCCAACGGAAGCACTTTCGAAGGTTTTTTACCTTTAGGGAAAAAATATAATGTAGCAATGATTAACTGGGGATTTGTAGATGGTAAAACGCAGACGAAATATCCCTGGGATAGCTGGGAGAAGACATATACAGCAGAACCTCCTGTCTGGTTCCATGAGGTATTCAGAAAAGATGGAAAGCCTTACAAAGAGGAAGAAACTGAGTTGATAAAAGAGTTGACGGGTGTTAAATCTGCTAAAGCGTCACTTACATCCAATTAATTCAATAGGGAGCTTTTAAGCCGGTAGTTTTTAATTTTCATTGAAGAATTAGAATAAAAAAATTCACGTGGTAAATTTCTTTAAAGTGGCAGTTATATTTTTAATATTATCTCTATTCACCTTCTGTAGCAAGGATGAAAATGTTAAAGTAGCGGAAGAAGTAGCAAGCAAACCTCCGGTAACAGGAATCAGGATTGCCTGGGATTATACAACTTTAAAAAAAGTCTCGGCAGGAACCACGGGTTATAATGGTTACGCACGTCTTATCCAGCTTCATGACCAGACGTTGATTTGTGTATATGAAGCTGACGGCAGCATAGTCGCTGTAAAAAGTGCTGACCTTGGTGCAAACTGGTCCGCGCCTGTTACAGTTGCAGCGAAGGAAGAAGGAGTAAATATGTCAGTTCCTGATATACTCCAACTTAATGATCATTCAATTCTTGTCGGATTTAATCCCAGGCCTTATGTTAAGGGCCAGGGTAAAAGATTCGGCATCCGAACGATAAAAAGTTATGATGGAGGAGTAACCTGGAAAGATGAAAAATTACTTTATGAGGCAGGATTCAATTTTGAAGACGGTTGCTGGGAGCCGTCAGCCATCCAACTGCCTTCCGGGGAAATCCAGTTGTTTTTTGCAAACGAAGGATTATATACAACATCAAATGATCAGAATATTTCACTTCTACGCTCACAGGATGGCGGCTTAACCTGGGCTGAAACTCCTGAAATAGTAAGCTATAGAGCTGGAAGCCGGGATGGTATGCCAGTGCCTGTATTCCTGCAAAATGGAAATGAGATTGTTTTCGCTATCGAAGATAATGGCGATCAGAATTTCAAACCTTATATTATTCGAAGTGCTCTGGAAAATAACTGGAGCGAGGTAGCAGAGGGAAACAGTCAAAACAGGACCTACGCACTTTCTGATCCGTTACAACCATCTATTTATGCAGGCGCTCCTTACCTACGACAGTTGAAAACCGGAGAAACCGTACTTAGCTACCAGGGGACCGAAGGAAGAAATAATACTATGGATAATGCAGAAATGAAGGTAGTGATTGGTGATAACGAAGCTAAAAACTTTAACAGGAAAACCTCTCCCTTTTCAATCCCCGGAAATAAGTCAGGATTATGGAATAGTTTAAGTGTTCTTGAAGACAATACGGTGGTGGCGATTACAAGTACTAACGGTTTCTCCGGCGGTAATACCGAAGTATGGATGATAAAAGGGAAAGTAATACCTGAGTTGAAAGCCTCGTCAAATACAATCAATATTGATGGCGAGAAAAATGAATCCGCCTGGAACATGCCCTTTCCTGTTTTTATTGGACATAAAAGTGAAACCCAATCCCATCACAGTTTTTCCTATGATCAAGAGTATTTATACATTTTAAATAATGTTAAAGACAAAAATATAGTGAAGGATTCTCCAAAGCCTGAGGAAAATGACGGCATCACGATTTATGTTGATGCGTTAAACAAAGCTTATGAAGCGCCTGACAAAGGAGTTTTCAGTGTTTTTGTTTCATCTGATAACAAAGTGGTTTTAAAGGAAGGTGAAAATAAAAAATGGGTTGAGCGAGAAGTTAATAACGCAATTAAATCAACAAGTAAAGATGTTGAAGGTGGATATATTCAGGAAATCGCGATTCCCTGGGAACTTCTTGGCGGCATGCCTGCACTGGATACGAGAATAGGATTAAACATCAGCCTTACGGAAGATACTGGAAAAGGAACTCCGGATTTTGAAGAAAGCATAGCTTACAATGATAGAATGAAGCCTTATACCTGGCTCTCACTTACGTTGAAGTAATAATGAATTTTACAACTACTCATGTCTTTTTCCATCCTGTTTCGACAAATAGAAAAGTACCTGGAATGGATTTAAGGAAATAATAAAAAGGGAAAATAACATTTGCAATGACATTGTAGATCTCAAAATCTCCCTCCTTCTTTCAAGGAGGGAGATTTTGAGGGTGGTGAGTCGTTAGAAGAATTTTGTTAAAAGAATATTAAATTCAGGGAAATTTCAAATAAGGTGTAAGTGATTTTAAGCCAGGTTTTGTCTTATTCTTAAAGTAGAAAAAAGTAAAGAGAAAGTTTACATATTGTTAACAGCCCAAAAAGCCGCAAACTGCCAAGTTTTACGGAAAAGGCGATCTTTAATTTAAAATAAAAGCGATGAACAAAAGGTGTTTTGTTATTTTACTGCTAGTAAGCACATTCTCATTTGCCCAGTCAACTATTGATATTTCGGGGTTTGATAAAAAAGGAGCTGCTACGGTAAAAGTAAATAATAATATTATTGAGATCGTCTGGCCAACCGGAGCAACAGAAAAGGGAAAGGTTTTGATTAACATGGTGGAAGGGCAGCCACTTTTTAAAAATATTTCCCTCTCCAAGGGTGAAGCTTTCGAAGAAATAGCCTCTGGAGTGGATCCTGCTTTTATTCTTACAAGAGGAAAAAGGGATCTTTCAAAAGAGAGTGGATGGAATATTTTCTTTGACAAAACTGCTTATTTGCCTCATAAATCTTTTTTTTTAAGCCTGAATAAGAAGCAAGCCAAGGTGTTGAGCAATGGCTCCAGGACCCAACTGCTAATTTCAGAAATAAAGGCGGATGATTTTTCAGGCACTATTGAGATCACCTTTTATGATGGAAGTCCGCTGTTAAATATTGCAGCAGTGGTTGCCACACCCCGTGACTCAACGGCAATAATTTACGATGCGGGACTGGTAAGTAAAGGTCAGTTGTGGGAAGATATTTTCTGGTCCGATGCTGACGACTTTTTGCAATCTGCAAAAGTCGATGTGAATACTGCTGCAAAAGAATTGCCTGTAAAATACCGAACCATAATTGGGGAAACACAAAATGGTAGTATGGCTGTTTTTCCTCCGCCCCACCAATATTTTTATCCACTTGACAATGCTTATAATCTAAAATATACCTGGTTTGGTAAAAATTACCGGGATATGATTCCTGAATTTGGAATTGGAATCAGGCATGATTTGATGGGTGACCGACGCCATGTTCCCTGGTTCAATGCCCCTCCCAACACGCAGCAACGCTTAAATTTCTTTTGTCTTCTAAGCACGGAAAAGGATGGGAAGATTCTTGAAAAAGTAAAGCAATTCACACACGGTGATTCCTACAAAAATATTCCCGGGCATTATACCATGGCAAGCCATTTTCATACGGAACATATTGACGACGTGCTCACGCATAAGCCGCTGCCGGAAATTCCTGGACATGTAAAGGCGCTCCGAAACCTGGGGGTGAACATCATGCACCTAGGTGAATTCCATCTTGCCGGTAATCCTCATGACAACGGACCGAGGAGGTTGCCGGAATTTAAGCTCATGTTTGAAGAATGTGCGAGGCTTTCGGAAGGCGATTTTCTGATGCTGCCTGGCGAAGAACCGAACAGTCATTTTGGAGGACATTGGATGAACCTTTTTCCCAAGCCTGTTTACTGGATTATGTCACGGGAGCCCGGAGAGCCTTTTGTGGAGGAAGTTCCAGGATATGGAAAAGTTTATCGCGTAGGAAACAAAGAAGAGCTATTAAAGCTTTTGGAAGTGGAAAAAGGGTTGGCCTGGACGGCACACGCACGTACCAAAGGCTCCACTGGTTATCCTGACAGATACAAGGATGAGGCGTTTTTTGCCTCCGATCGCTTTTTGGGAGCTGCCTGGAAAGCGATACCTGCTGATCTCTCTCAACCGAGATTAGGGAAGAGAGTGTTAGACTTGATGGACGACATGGCCAATTGGGGACATAAAAAGTATGCGATCGGGGAAGCAGACTTATTCAAGCTGGAGCCTGGTTATGAAATTTATGGTCATATGAACATAAACTACTTACAGCTTGATGAATTGCCAAAATTTGAAGAAGGTTGGCAGCCGGTATTGGATGCAATGGAAAGCGGGAAGTTTTTTGTGACAACGGGAGAAGTATTGTTGACGGGGTTCGCGGTGGACGGTAAAAAATCCGGTGAAACTTTAAAATTAACCAATAACGGCGGCGCCAACATTTCATTGGAAATAGACTGGACTTTTCCCTTAAATTTTATTGAAATTGTATCCGGTGATGGCAACAAAGTTTACCGTGAAAAGGTAAGCCTGGAAGAGACCAAGGCATTTGGCAAACAAAAATTTAACTTCAGGCATAACCTTAAAGGGAAAAATTGGGTAAGGCTGGAGGTATGGGATGTAGCAGCAAATGGCGCTTTTACTCAATTTGTGTGGATTGAGTAAATCGCTTTTCAGGAGCAATCTTAATTGGCTTCCTGGTTTCTCCCCGATTTGTATATTTAGTTCGTTTTTTTAATCTGAAGTTTTTTAATCCCCGTATAGTAATCTTAAACTCCTGATTCTCATAGGATTGATTGATGCTTAAACGACGGCATTATACTTATGCCTGTTTAGTTGCATAGTTATCCGGATTTATAGGAGAATCCAATAGCTATGGCAATGTTTAGAATTTAAACCAATATACTTTTTTCAGTCATCAAGCATCTAAACACCTAATAAATATCAGCAATTGTCAGGCATTAGTAATTTTAAATAGCCACGACTATTTGACCGGTTATTTAAAATTAACTTAACAGGGGGAATAGACGTTGAGTTGTTATAACAATAAACACAACTTTAAAGCTGATGATATGTTTGAACAAAACACACAAAATATGAACCGATACGAAACTTTGTCAGGACGAATGAATGAATTGCGCAAGGAAGGATATGTTGAAGATTTCAATTTACAGCAGAACTGCATTGAATGTCGCGAAGGACGTTTTAATGTATTTGCTGACGAATTTAAAGTGGATAAATTTTACCGTTTTGAAGGCCCTTCGGACCCGAGTGACTCAGCAATACTCTATGCTATTTCGTCAGAAAAACATGGATTAAAAGGAGTACTGGTCAATGGATATGGTGTATATAGCAATACCATTACTGACGAGATGCTTGAAAAGCTGGAAATGAAATAGCGTATTAGTTTTTCCATTGCAGAAATGATGAATAAGAAACAGTTTGTCCTGGCTTTTGTTCTGTTTTCCCCGTATTGAGTCAGCTCGACCAATTAATCCTATCCTCTTGTTCCAAAGCCCTCGAAACAGGAAATTTCCCTGCCTTTCGTTATTTTGCCGACCTGCATCCAAAAATTGTTATAACTTTGATCAATATGGAAAGGTCTTTCGTTTCCCCAGGTGGTCAATTGTTGCTCGGATTGAAAAAGGTTGATTCTGGTGCGCTTTCAGTTCCTTCCCAATTTTCGGAATACACTGTTCTGTTTATTGAAAACGGAGAAGGTATTTATAAAGCAGATTTTGGAGTTTTTCCCTTTAAAGGACCGGTTCTGCTATTTTCCACGCCATTCCAAACTATTCAGGTAGACCAGTGCAGTGCAGAAAGTGGTTACCTCATCCAGTTTCATGGCGATTTTTACTGTATAGAATTTCATAAGGCGGAGGTAGCCTGCAATGGTTTATTATTTAATAACATTTACATCGAGCCATCCATAGCGCTTAATCCGAAAGATGTTGAGGAATTTCGGTTGCTGATTAATCAAATGTGTGATGAAATTCCTCCTGACCCTCCCAATGATGCAGTCCTGACTTCCTACCTGCAGTTATTTCTGGCTAAGGCAAGCAGACTTAAAATAAATTCGCTTTCTAAAACAGCGTTAACTGGGGGAAAGGATGCTACAATGGAGAAATTCAAAGACTTGGTGGATCAAAATTTCCTTACCTTGCACAAGCCTTCTGATTACGCCGAAATCTTAAATATTCCCCCTGGTACATTAGCAAAAAAAAGCAAAAGGTATTTTAAGAAATCTCCATCTGAACTGATTCAGGAACGATTAATACTTGAGTCAAAAAAGAGGCTTCATTTAACAAGACTTAGCATTAAGGAAATAGCCTATTCTCTGAATTTTAAAGACGAATACTACTTTAGCCGTTTTTTTAAAAAAATCTCAAAAGTATCTCCTCAGTCGTTTCGAAACGCTGCAGGCATTTCAATTGTAGCTGATTTGTCCATGGATTAACAAAGTTTGTCCATAGTTCCCTTTTTTCCTGATCCGGATCTTTCAAGTAACAACTGAATCTGTCCACGTTTACAGGGATATAAATTCTTATAAAAAAATTGCATTGTGCCAATTTTAAAAGATATCTAATTTTTACTGTCGACAAATACGATATATTTGGTTATTCCCAGGGCGCCAGAAAATTTCAATGAACAAGTTATACTTCCTTCTTTTACTCGTATTTTTTCACTTTATTCCTGATCTCTTTGGACAATTATCTGAGATAAAATTCAAACGTATTGGTACAAACGAAGGGCTTTCCCAAAGCAATGTTTTAAGCATTTTTCAAGATAATAAAGGTTTTATCTGGTTTGGGACAAGGGATGGTCTTAATAAATATGATGGGTATAAATTTACAGTGTATAAAAATAATGCTAAAGATCCCACAAGTTTATCCAATAACAACATAAGATCTATCATTGAAGATGATGAGCACAATCTTTGGATTGGAACAATTGGTGGTGGCATTAGTATTTACAATCGTGAAGAAGACAACTTTACCCATTACAAGCATGATAAAAACAATCCGAATAGTCTTTCCAATGATAATGTTTATTCAATGTTTAAAGACAGGGAAGGAAATATATGGGTGGCTACTTATGGGGGCGGTTTAAATTATTTTAATAAAAAAACAAAGCAGTTTACTTCCTACCAGCACGACGACAAAAATCCGGCGAGTATCAGCAGCAATATTACCACGTCGGTTATAGAAGATCATAACGGAAATATCTGGATCGGCACGGAACAGGGCGGCGTCCAGATGTTCGATAGAAATAAAAAAGTATTTACAGACCACTTGTTTAGGGATGACCAAAAAACAGACCTGAACAATAATGTAAGGGCGCTTTTCTGTGATTCCAAAGGAAATGTGTGGGTAGGCACCAACGGAGAAGGGTTAAGCAGATACAATCCTGAAATTGGAACCTTCACCACCTATCTTCACGATAAAAATAACCCGAATAGTATTGCGCATAATGTTATCCAGTCAATTGGCGAAGATAACGAGGGCAATCTTTGGATTGGAACAGAAAACGGAGGAATAAGTATTTTAGATCCGGCCTTCACCACTTTTACTACCTTAAAGCATGCCGACAATAATATTTATAGCCTGAGTAATAATTCAATTTACTCTATTTATAAGGATAAGGAGCAAAATATGTGGATTGGCACATATTCAGGAGGAATAAGCTTTTACAGCAAGGGAAGTCTTAAATTTAGTTTGTTTAATAAGTCGGTAGACAATAAAAACAGTGTAAGTCACAACAGTATTTTAAGTTTTGAAGAAGATGCTGATGGTAATTTATGGATCGGCACCGATGGTGGCGGTTTAAATTTATACGACAGGAAAACCGGGAAATTCTCTTACTTCAAAAATGACCCTTCCGATCCTTCAAGTATTAGCGGAGATTTTGTTCTGTCTGCTTTAGAGGATAAGGAAAAAAATCTGTGGTTTGGTACGTGGGGAACCGGATTGAATAAATTCGACCCGAAAACCAAGACCTTTAAACACTACAGGCATGATCCAAACAATCCCAATAGTTTAAGCACTGACAATGCATGGACACTAATGGAGGACAGCAAAGGCAATTTATGGATCGCAACCATTTATGGAGGGATAAACCTATTTGACAGGAGAAGCAATAAGTTTACTCATTTTAGACATGATGAAAATGTAAAGAATAGCATAAGTATGAATAACATTCATTCTATCTATGAGGACAGCAAAGGCAACATTTGGATCGGAACGGATGGAGAGGGTTTAAACTTATATGATCCCGAAACCAATGGATTTATTCATTACAAACACGACGAAAATGACCCTTCAAGCCTGAGTAATAACAGCGTGAATTATATTACCGAAGACACAAAAGGCAATCTTTGGATTGGGACTTATACCGGACTCAATCTTTTTAACAGGGAAAAAAATAATTTCACCAGTTTTTATGAAAAAGACGGGCTTCCGAACGATCTCATTAATGGCATATTAGAAGATGACAAAGGAACATTGTGGATAAGTACCAACAAGGGTATTTCTAACTTCGATCCGGTAAATATGACCTTCAGAAATTTCGATACGGGAGACGGCTTGCAGGGTAATGATTTTATTCATGGATCTTGTTTAAAAACCCGTGATGGAGAAATGTACTTTGGGGGTCCAAATGGCTTTAATTCCTTTTATCCGGATAGCATAAAAGACAATCAACTGATCCCCGAAATAGTTATTACCGACTTCCTTATTTTTAATAAACCTGTTTCCGTTCGGGACACCAATTCGCCACTTGAAAAAAACATCACTGAAACCGACAGGATAATTCTTTCTTATGAACAATCGGTCTTTTCGTTTGAATTTGCCGCTTTAAATTACGTCCAATCCAATAAAAATAAATACGCCTACAAGTTGGAAGGCTTTGATAAAGAATGGAATTACGTCGGAACAAAACGTACGGCTACTTATACCAATCTTGATCCGGGAAATTATATTTTCCGGGTAAAAGGTTCCAACAATGATGATTACTGGAATAAAGGCGGGACTTTCATAAATATTACCATTACACCTCCTTTCTGGAAAACATTATGGTTTAGAATACTCGTCCTTGCCGTCATCCTCGGAAGCTTTTTTTCATGGTATAGAATAAGAATTAACGCAATCAAAAAGCAAAAAGAAGAACTCGAAAAACAGGTACGGGAAAGGACGGCCCAGGTAGTAGCCCAAAAAGAAGAATTAGAAACTCAGGCTGAAAGTTTAAAATTGGCAAATAACTCCCTTGTCTTTCAAAAGGAAGAGATACTGAAACAGAAAGACGCCATAAGTTCTCAAAGTACAAAAATTGAGGAACTTTATACAGAACTTAAAGATAGTATCCGCGCCGCGCAGGATATTCAGCAGTCCATCCTTCCGCCGGAATCTTATATAAAAAAATACCTTCCCGAATCCTTTATTTTAAATAAACCCAAGGATGTTGTCAGTGGAGATTTTTACTGGTTCGATGCAAGAAAGGATAAACTTATATTTGCCGCGGTAGATTGTACAGGGCATGGCGTGAGCGGGGCTTTCATGTCTATAAACGGCCATCATTTGTTAAACCATGCTATCCATTATTATGAAGACCCCAAAGCCTCTGATATTCTTAACAAGCTAAATGAGGGCGTTATAAAAGAACTTCATCAAATGGAGGAAGATTCTATAATAAAGGATGGTATGGATATCTCATTGTGCATTATAGATAAGGAGAGAAAAATATTGCAATACGCTGGGGCCAATAATCCATTATATATACTTAGAGGCACAAATCTTATTCAAATTAAAGGCAACAGATATCCTATCGGGGTTTCTTTGACAGGCCGGATTAATAAGTTCACCAACCATGAAATAGAAGTTGAGGAAGGAGATGTATGTTATATTTTCTCCGACGGCTATGCAGATCAGATAGGGGGAGATTCGGGAGATGAGAAGTTTATGTATAACAGATACAGGGAGCTACTAATAAGTATTGGAAATGAGGATATGGACAAACAACAGACCATACTCGAGCAGACCCTTAACCAATGGAAAGGCAACAAGGATCAGCTTGATGACATTTTAGTAATTGGCTTTAAGATTTAAAACCATTTATAAGCAATTGACTTTACAGTGATGAGCAAGATTAAAATCCCCTAACGTTTACCATAAATCTTTATATTAAACTTAATCCATTTTTTCTTTCTGCACCCAACACCGCAGCTCTTTTACCAGTAAAATATTTTACTATACCCTTAGATTAATCCCGCTGTTTGAAAAATCCTTCAAAAATTCACTATCAATAGCTACTTAAATCACTAAGTCAGGCGATGTTTTTTTATCTGTTATCGTGCTAACATTGTAAAGATCAGAAAGTTTAATCAGCACAATAAATAGCAACCAGACAAGTATTCAAACTTTTATGCACAAAGATTCGGAAACGTTCAAAATATTGGTTCAAAATGAAAATGCCTATATAGGATTATGCTCTTGCTGCCAGGAATTTAATTTTGCTTATAAAAATATCCTGCTGACTTTTTCGAAGAATGAATTGATGGTCTTTTGCAATTGGCTTATAGAATGTAAAGACGACAAAGACTATTTTTTGCCGCTTGCACACGGAAGGAATAGAATATATCAAAGTCCTTTAAAGAATATGTTCCTTGTCTTTTCAAACGAGGAACTTGAAGAGATATCCGGAATGCTTAATCAGCTCACGCTGTTGTTAGAAGCCAGGGAGCTGGTACTTTATAAAGAATAGTTTAAAATTGACTACCATGGACATACCAACACTTGAAGAGGTCGAGTTTTATATTTTTCTTTTTTTCTTTTGGTTAGGAGCCTGATTGGATAAGGGAAAATTCTCCTAAAATTCCCCCCCTACCCCCGCCAGCGGGGGAGACTAGGACTTCAAGCTCTCATTCCAGTTTCCAATACTTTAGTCACACCTATTCCCACTAAGGGTTACTTTCCATCCTAAGAATTCACAAACAAAAATGGAGCGCAATCTCCCCCGCCGGCGGGGGCAGGGGGTGGAATCAAACAAAAATTTAATCATTAGCCAAGCAAATGAAAGCAGACAAGTCCAACAATTACCGCTACAAATCAAAATTTCAGCCTTTAGCGAATAGGTTGCGAAAAGAGATGACTAAAGCTGAAGCTTGCTTATGGAAATACGTTTTAAGGGCAGGTTTGATGAAAGGGTATTCATTTAGAAGACAAAGACCTGTTTTGGACTATATCGCTGATTTTATGTGCAAAGAATTAAATCTTATTATAGAAGTTGACGGAGTAACACATACTTGGGAAGAGGTTATAGAAAAAGATCAAACCAGACAGAAACGGTTGGAAGAAGCAGGATTTACTGTTTTAAGATTCACAGACGAAGAAGTTTTAAAAAATATTAATGGAGTAGCATCCACTATTGAAGATTGGATAGGGGGAAATTTTACTATAATTCCACCCCCTACCCCCGCCAGCGGGGGAGACTAGGACTTCAAGCTCTCTTTCCAGTTCCAGGACTTTAACCACACCATACTTCCTTAAGCGTACTTTCCACTTAAGAATTCACAAACAAAAATGGAGCGCAATCTCCCCCGCCGATGGGGGCAGGGGGTGGAATTAAACAAAAATCCAAGCATTAGCCAAACAATAAAAGCAGAAAGGCCCAACAACTATGACTACAGATAAAAACTCCACCTCTACTCACTTCAAACTCCTTTTCCAGTTCCAGGACTTTAACCGCACCATACTTCCTTAAGCGTACTTTTCACTTAAGAATTCACAAACAAAAATGGAGCGCAATCAAATTACACGCATGTAATTAAAATTTCTCCGTGAAAAAATGAATTACACACGTGTAAACTTCAATTACACACGTGCAAATGAAAATTTCACCGTAAAAAATTCATTTGCATGATGTTTTTTTTGGTTTCACGACAGTTTAATTCCTTTCATGGAGAAATCTTATCTATTCAGGAATAATTTTTTGTATTGCATTACATATGGTGTAGGTGAAATGGTTTTTTGAAGGAGGGGAGAAATAGCTATTGGAGCCGCCCTGAATTTTTTGTATTGTATTTTACTTTTTTTGTAAATACCTTGGGGAGGTGATTTTTGGCGCGGCTGGTTTTGAAAGGCTATTGGTTATTGATAGCGTAAATGAAGAAGTTCCTGCCATTTTAAGAACATTAACACAACAAACAGTGAAAAAAATAGCATTAATCTTACTGACAGTTATTACACTATCAACGGCTTATGGACAAAACGACAAACATGGAAATCCAGTATTCAACAGTGAACTGATCAGTGAAGAGAAACTTGACGATTTTGAGTTGACTTCAAGTTATTACACCATTGAAAACAACATTTCAAATAAAGGTTCATCTGTTTATGTTAGCGACAAACCGACTTTGTCTGACTATTTGAAATTTGCCCGAGAACTTCCTTCAAATTTTTTTATAGCTCATCAAGGACAAAATGTAATGGTGATGATTATGTTAATGCAAAAAGTTGAAGGCTCTAATACAACTCTCTCTTACAACATTGTGGTGTTTGGGGTGAGATCAGTGGCAAGAGATGGAGGTACGAGGCACAGCCTCGCACCGCATTTATAACGCCGAGACTAGCAGGGGAGATAGATAAGATGGGATTGAGTAGGAGCATCATAAATGTCCGTCATTGCGAGCCCCTTCGCGAAGCAATCTGTTTGAAGTTCCCAAAATCAGGCAGATTGCTTCGTGCCTCGCAATGACGGTGACTTCAATGATGGGCTGCTTTGAGGAATTATTTCAGGCAGTGGAGATAATGGGGAAGAAGATAAGATGGAGATTGAGTAAAATTTTGGAGAGAGGGAAGAGAAATAGAAGCAATTAATTTCTTTTCCTTTTACCATGGAAACATAAAGGACAATGGAATTTAAGAAATACAATTCAATAGAAAATTTATATCAGGAAGATTTTATCCGTTCAATTATTGAGCAAGGTTTTGGCGAACTCGAATATGTTGTGCAGGAAAAAGTTCACGGAGCAAATTTGAGTTTTATAACAGATGGACAAAGCATTTTATCCGCGAAACGAACAGAACTCATTTTGGACAACGAACAGTTTTTTAATTCAAAGATCGTTCAAGACAAATACTAGGACAAAATTTTAGCATTGCATGATTACCTTTTTAAACACCATGACAGCAAAAGGGTGATCATATTCGGTGAACTCTTTGGCGGCGGTTATCCTCATGGTGATATTCCCAAAGACGACAATGCTAAGCTTGTCCAAAGAGGCATCTACTACTGTCCGGCCAATGACTTTTTTGCATTTGATATTTTGCTCGATAACGAAAAATACTTAGACGTTGAGACCGCTTCGGCTCTTTTTGAAAAGTTTGGGTTCGTACATGCCAGGACATTATTTAAAGGAACTTTATCGGAATGTTTAGCCTATTCAAACGCTTTTAAGACAACCATTCCTAAAGACTTTAACCTTCCGGAACTGGACGGGAATATTTGTGAAGGAGTTGTGGTTAGACCGGTTCAAAATGTTTTTTTACGGACAGGCTCAAGGGTTTTGATTAAAAACAAAAATGAGCGATGGGCTGAAAACAACAATTATATAGACAAAGCCATTCTTAGCAATCTTTTACACGAAGACGAGGATCTAAGTGAGGCAGCACGATTCTTATGCGAAGAAGTGTATAAACTCATTACTGAAAACAGACTTGCAAATTTAATTAGCAAAATAGGTGAAATAAACCCTAAAAAGGACTTTGGAAAAGTTTTGGGTTTGTTCAACAAAGATGTATTATCCGACTTTACTAAAAACTACAAAGACAATTACGACGCTTTGGAAAAACATGAAAGCAAAGCCGTGAATAAATTTCTGAACAAACATGCAGGGCAGCTAATAACTGACTACTACGATAGATAGAGGGTCTTTATAATTCGCTATTCTTGAGATTTGAGGCAGATCTTGCGGGAGAAACTAGCTCTTAGCTGGTGCGAGGTTGTACCTCGTACTCCATTTCTTTCGATAAAGCCAGCAATGCAGCACTAACGTTAGTCAGAATGCAAAAAGACAAAATACAAAGAAATTAAGAATGAAAAGGAAATTTATAAATCAAACAGGAGACTCAAATAAATTTTGGACAATCGAACAGTTTGACAAAAAGTATCTTGTTCATTGGGGGAAACTTGGAACTGAAGGTCGCAGTAATGAAAAAGACTTTCCAACAATAGACGAATGCTCAAAAGAAATTAAAAGACTTATTAAGGAAAAAATTGCCAAAGGATATTCAGAAACTAGCGACTTAGGAAATATCCCGGACAAACAAATTTCACAATATAAACCTATGAACGAAGAAGTATTTTGGGAAATTATTGGGAGTTTTAATTGGAAAAAAACAGGAGATGATGATGCGGTATTAAGACCTGCACTAAAAAAACTTGTTGCGATGACCGTTGATGATATTAAGCAATTTGCTGAAATCTTGGCTGAGAAACTTTACGAACTTGACGGTTTAGCTCATGCTTCCAATATTGGACCTGATTCATATAAGGGAGAAGACCAATTTTTTTCAGTTGATTATTTTTTATACGTCAGATGTTGTGTTATAGCAAACGGAAAGGACTACTACTATCATGTCCTTAATACACCAACAGATATGCCGAAGGAAATAGACTTTGAAGCATTGCTGTATTTAGCTGGCGACGCCTATAACAAAAAGCTGAAAACTGAAGGAGAGTTTATCAACACAAAACTATCTTTTGAGACATTTAGTAACGCAGAAAAGTGGAAATGATATCAGAGAAAATGTGTGAGCTGACACGAGACGAAAAAAAGCCACAGGAAAATGACTAAATTAAATACTATTCCAATAATAGAATTTGAAACAGCGGAAACATTTGAAACCTGGCTCGAAAAGAATCACAATAACTCAAATGGGCTGTTGCTCAAAATATTCAAGAAAAATTCCGGGAAAACGACCATCAGCTATGCAGAAGCACTCGATGTAGCACTTTGCTACGGTTGGATTGATGGCCAAAAACAAGCATTTGACGACCAAGCCTGGCTGCAAAAATTTGGTCCCCGAAGAGCAAAAAGTATTTGGTCCAAAATAAATCTTGGACATGTAGAAAGATTGATCAATGCTGGTAGAATGAGACCTGCAGGATTAAAAGCCGTCCAAAAAGCCAAAGAAGACGGTAGTTGGGAAAAGGCATACGATCCCCCAAGCAAAATGACTATACCTGAAGACTTTCTAAAAGAACTTAGCAAAAACAAAAAAGCAGAGATGTTTTTTAAGGGCCTCAATAAGACCAATCTTTTTTTCATTGGATTTCGCCTTCAGACCGCAAAAAAACAAGAGACAAGAGAAAAGCGCATGAAAGAAATCATTGAAAGGCTGTCAAAAGGGGAGAAGTTCCATTAAAAACTTTGAGAACTGCTTGAAATTTTGTGTTGTATTTAACTTTTTTTGTAAATACATTGGGGAGGTGATTGGGTAGGGCGGTGGTTGCGTCAATAAAAAAACTATCCTAGCTTAAAATACAACCTCATGAATCTTATCAAGACCTTAATGTTTAATCGTTTTGTGAGTCAGTATTTAAAAAATAATTATTTTACTGGCTTAGTTCCGAACCAACGGCTGAAAGCGATGATGCTCGAATTAATGTATACCGTTTCCATCTTTTTCCCATTTCTGATTCTTCTGGCAATTCCCACAGTAGTTTGGAGCGACCCTATTACGATGACTTTTCAATGGATTGACTTAATGACGATTATACCTTTTAGCATAATGCTGATTGGACTTTTGAATAAAGATTTTTTTAACGGACAAAGTGTAATTAAAAGAATTTTGGGTTATCAAATAATTGACTTGAAAACCGTTCAGCCTGCTAGTAGACTTAAATGTATGGTAAGGAACATGACAGCTCCGTTGTGGCCTTTAGAAGCTGTATTTATTCTGATTAATCCTAAGAGACGGCTAGGCGATTTTATCGCAGGTACACAAGTTGTAGAAGTAACTCCCACCGACCCACAGGCAATATTGGATGAAATTAAATTGGCGAAGTTTAATGAACAAACGGGCCTTATACTATTCCTTTCAATACTTTGGGCTTTGGCATGTACAGTTTTATTCGATTCAAGAAGTGGAATATTATAGCTTTGAAAATAAACTGGATATAAAGCACAGCCCCCAAAAGGGGAGAAGTTCCATAAATAACTTTTTGGACCTGCCTTGAATTGTTGTGTTGTATTTAAGCTTTTTTGTAAATACATTGGGGAGGTGATCGGGTAGGGCGGTCGGTTTTTGGGAGGCTAGGCGCTTGATTGCCCATATGAAGAAGTTAGCGGCAACTACTGTAAAATTCACTCAACTTGATAAAAGAATACGAAAGAGAGTTATCCGAAGCGGACAAGAAGGTTATAAGGAATGAAATTAAAGCAACACAATCCTATTTTCCTAAGACAAAAAAACATATCCTGATTAAGCTTTCAATTTTGGTTGGATTCGTAATTGCCATTTACAATTTTCCAACTCTTTGGTTAATCATTCCATTATCTACAATATCTTTTTCCGTGGTATGGATGTTAGTAATGGAAGTTAAGGATTTAATCCGTTTGCCGAAATTTCTCAAAGAAAAGGAGGCGATAATTGAAACAGGAATTGCCAGAGTTCGCGAAATTAATATTGATAGATATATCAAAATTAATGGGTACAATGACGAAGGAGACCATTATATTATTGAACGTGAGGGTAAATTGATTATGATAGGTGGACAAGAATTCGATGGGGTACGAAAACTTAAGAACAAGATTGAATATATAGACCTTCTGGATTCAAGCAAGAAAAGAGGTTACAACACTAGAGTAATTAAACACGGACAAAACCTTCAACCCTACCATATATTTAAAGGTAAGCTACCTGAAGAGCTGATGAACACACAACTTTGGAATAACTTAACAGAACAGGAACCATTTGATGGCAAACTGGAAGACTTGGATCAATATATTAACCAAGGCAAGGAAAATAGAGCTGCTAACAAATGACAAGTGCGGTTTTATTGGCGGTTTCCGGTAGGCTATTAGTAATTGATTGCCTACTGTTATGACTCTCTCTGGCTCTGTAATTAAGAAATGAAAATAGCAAGTATCATAATAATCCTAATAGGAATATCATTAATTGGATATTCAGTTACGCTTGAGCCGTATACAAACAAAACAGAGTATGAGGAAAAGTATTATGCACTTGAAGGCGAAAATAGGTCAGAAAAATTTTATGAACTAAGGGAAACCTATTTGACGGAAAAATACAGCTTTGAAAACTATGGTATGACTTTTCTGATTGCTGGAACATTCCTTTTAATTTTCTTCTTTAAAGGGTGGAACTCTTTCAAAATTCCAAAACATAAAACAATCATTGGACTAATTGGACTAGGAGCAGTACTCGTTACAACTTTTGGTTACGTAGGGGATTTGTTTTTAGAAATGTACAGGGGTAGGTATCCTCATTGGGCTGACTCAATGGGAATACCATTAGCAAGCGTACCGATTATTTTTATAATTCTTTTCGTATGGTTTGCTTTAAATTTGATTGGGCTGACAAATCCATTTAAAACAGGTGGCTTAATAAGAGAATTAAATTTTAAAGGCATTAGTTATTGGTATGCAGCTCTTCTTTTTCTGACAGTAGTTTTTACAGGAGTTTTAATTCTTGAAGGTGACTTTTGGTGGACAACCGCTGGATTTCTATGGATTTATTACTACTTGTCATTATTGGTCGGTCGAAGAGAAGGGAAAATTGAAAATGGAAAAATAAATAAATGGACCAAAACTTAAACCAGATAAAAACGGGGATTTATGATAAATGTGCTCTTGAGATTTCGGACTTCAGACCTGAAACGGAAAGCAAAGAGTATGATGCCAGTCGGTTTTTATTAAATGGCCGGAATATTATCAGCAGAAATGCTAAAATCACACCTAAAAAAGCAGGACAATTCGTAACATTCTGGAAACGGGGTGAGGATGGACCAATTGAACCTTTTGAGGAGACCGACCAGATAGATTTTTATGTTGTGAGCGTTAGAGCTGAAAATAAATTCGGACAGTTCGTATTTCCAAAATCCGTGCTGATTAAGAAAGGAATCATTTCAACGGCCACCAAGGAAGGAAAAAGAGCATTCCGGGTTTATCCAGGCTGGGACACAGTAAACAACAAGCAGGCTCAACAAAATCAAAAATGGCAACTGAGCTATTTTTACGAAATAGCGGAAACGACCGATTTTAAAAAAGTGATTGATTTATTCAACGGGAACTGAAAATCAAATTTATACAATGGTAGCTTTGAGCAGAACGGGAAATTGGTACTTTAAGTCCCATTCAACATAGTCAAAACATTATCAGTAATACTCGTATGATGAAAAAACTACTTCTTCTTATCGTACTGGCTCTAATAAGTACTTTCAGTGCTATAGCATGTAGCTGCAGTAAACTGAAGAAACTAACAAAGGCAGACCTGATGGAGGAACGGATTGCAATTGTTGGTCGGGTGATTGAAGTAATCTATATTGGTGACCACACTATGAAAATTTCATTTGAAGTTGAGCAGAATTTAATTAATGAGGAACTGGGTAAAACTGTTGAAATTTGGTCAGGACGCGACTGTGAACCCCATTTCATATCTGGTGATCGATGGTACATTTTCACGGACTATTATCAAGGCAGATACTGGTCAAGCCTTTGCAGCCGAAGTGCTCAACTAACAGATAGAACGATTCCGGAAAATCCAGGTAAGGACAGATACCGCCGGCAAGCCCAACGTGATTTCAATAAGAATCAGCAAAGAGCACGACGTGAAATTAAATTCTTACGAAAAATAAAAGGAGATAATAAAACTTTTAAATAAATGAATTTGGAGTTTTGAAAACTTCGCCTCAGCTGAAACAAAAACCGGCAATATTATGGAATGCATGAAAAAATGCCTGGACACCCCTGACATACCTTTGTCTTAACGTCAATCCAGTTTTGCATTAAACAATAAAACAAAAGATATTGTGAAAAGTAAAAATTGAAAACATGCTGTTTGACATGTTCCGAAGGGCATGTCGAACTACAGATAAAAAGGGATTTTAATCCTCTTCCAAAATCTCTAATTCAATAAAACCTTTTCTTGTACCATAATAATCTGCACAACTACTCAATAAATATTCCTCTTCTTTTTCAACTATTCCTGCTCTGACTGGATTTAAGTGAATATAATTTAATTTAGTGTTAAAAAAGGATTTTGAAGTAATTACCTCTCCATGATAACCTTCCTCCCAAAACCATACTTTATTCTCCTTTCTAAAAAGCCATAACAACCAATGTTTCCGACTTTCCTTTATATTTTTTTTGATTGCTTCAACAATCTTAGATGCAGTATATTTTTTCAGATCTCTGATAACATCACTTAAACCTTTGCCATCACTACTTACGATCATGTGGATATGATTACTCATTATAACCCAGGCATAGATTTTCAACCCTTTTTCTTTTTGACAGTACCTGATACTGTTCAACAATATTTCGGAATAGTCTTTTCTTGTAAATACATCCGCCCATTGGTGCACGGTAAAGGTTACAAAGTAAATTCCTTTTTGGTCTTTTATACTGTAGGTAAGGGCCATCAGACGATTGTTAATTTAATTGTTTGATGCATAGTTTCCTTTGTAGTAACCCAAGTTGGTATAGGATTAAAATCCTTTTTATCTAAAGTTCGACATGCCCTTCGGAACATGTCGAACAGCCCCGACGATTCCGGAAAATCCAGGTAAGGACAGATACCGCCGGCAAGCCCAACGTGATTTCAATAAGAATCAGCAAAGAGCACGACGTGAAATTAAATTCTTACGAAGAATAAAAGGAGATAATAAAACTTTTAAATAAAATCTTTACTATGCCTTAGTTCCTGGTCCCACGAATCAAATCACTTTTGGATGTTTCTTGCGGTATTTGTTATACAATGCACCAATAATCGGCGGTAAAGTAGTTGCCACGCTGATAACCAGTATTACCCAGGTGAAATTTTCTTTTACTGCCGGGATGTTGCCAAATAAATATCCTAAAGCAAGAAACCCTATGATCCATAATAAACCTCCGGAAATATTATAGTACAGGAATTTTGGAAATTTCATCCTGATAATGCCAGCTACAAAAGGAACATAAGTTCTCAAAACCGGGAAAAATCTGCTAAAAATTACAGCTTTACCGCCATGTTTGGAGAAAAAGCTTTTAGTACTGTAGTAATAACTTAGCTTTAGAAATTTGTTATTGTATCTAAATACTCTGGGTCCAAAATAAGCCCCTAAACTATAGTTGACCAGGTTTCCTGTAATTGCTGCTATGCAGAGTAAAAATGCCAACAAAAAGATATTTAGTCCCGTGTTTCCTCCCGCAATCAACGTGCCGGCAGCAAAAAGAAGTGGATCACCGGGTAAAAAAGGAGTAACAACAAAACCTGTTTCGGCGAAAATGATAATGAATAAAATAAAATAAGCCCACACCTTGTAATCAGTTATGATATCATTCAGGTGTTTGTCTACATTTAAAAGAATGTCTATAATGTTTGTTAAAAATTCCATAGTTTATTTTGAGATGCGAAAATACTTTAATCTTCTGGTCATTAGTAATTTTATTGGGATAGAAACGTAAGTTTTCTATCATAGCCATAACGTCAACGGAGGTTTAATAAATACAGTTCAATAGAAAAATTCTGCGGTTTAAATTTTCTTGTAAATACCTCTGCAATGGATATTAGGCTTGACGAGAAATATTATTTTAGTAAGCCCGACAACTGAATGAATTGCCTTTGAAGCAGAACAACATTAGGACCTTTCTAAAAACTTAATAGTTTATTCCGAAAACTCCTCATTTTAGGTGTATTTGCCATTTTTCAAATCAAAATGCCCTTTAAAATTCTTCCCCCAAAAAAATCCAAATTATTTTTTTAGAAAGTAAGTACAAAACGGGATTATCCGGTCTATATATATTGAATGATCATTCCAAATTTAAAAAGTTGTATTAAACCTTTTAACACTTAAAACGCACTGGCGCCTTATCTTAAAAACTCTATCAGAAGGTAGGGGTTGTCAGAACTACAAGTTACTCGCATACAGTCAATGTTAAAACACCTTTTCCAGGTTTGAAAAAACCATGGAACAGGAAGCCTATTATCAACCTAAAAAAAACATGATGGAAAACATTTTACGAAAAAAAATCGATGTCTGGAAGCAAAAAAGTTATAGATGCTTCTATGTACTGGTCCTTGTTTCGCTGACTATCAACGTCGCGTTGGAAACAAAAGCTAGTAATTTAAAAATGTTGTCTTCCCGACTGGTAGAACATACAGTCAGCGGAAAAGTAACTGATGGCAAGGGAGAAATACTTCCCGGAGTAAGCGTAGTGGTAAAAGGTACAACAGTCGGGACTACTACCGACGTGCAGGGCAATTATTCCCTTACTACCACAGATGCCCAGGTGACTCTGGTATTTTCTTATATTGGATTCACCACGCAGGAAGTAGCGGTAGATGGCAGAAACGTGGTAGACGTTACCCTTAAGGAAGACATAGAAGCCTTATCAGAGGTGGTGGTTGTGGGGTATGGTACCCAGGAAAAAAGACAGCTGACAAGCGCCGTAGTGACGGTTGGCAGTAAAGATCTTCAACAAGGTGCGTTTAACAGCCCTTTACAAATGTTGGAAGGTAAAGTAGCAGGGCTTACAATTTCCAATCCCGGGGCTGGCGATCCAAACCGTGGAACGGATGTTCAGATCAGAGGAGCTTCCTCATTTAAAGCCGGCAATGGGCCCTTAATCGTAATTGACGGGATGCCTGGTGGAGATTTAAGGAATATCGCCCAGCAGGATATCGAATCCATCTCAGTATTAAAAGATGGAGCTGCCGCAGCAATATATGGATCAAGAGGGGCCAATGGTGTTATCCTCGTTCAAACCAAAAGAGGCAAAGCTGGAAAAGTGTCTGTTACTTATGACAGTTATATAGAACATGATCAGATAGCTGCTAGTCCTGATGTACTATCTGCCGAGCAATTTCTCGAACGCGGCAGGGATATTGATTTTGGGGCACGTACCAATTGGTACAATGAATTGATCAGAAAAAATAACATGGGGCAAAATCACTTTTTGGCAATTGGTGGCGGTTCTGAAAGTACACAGTTCAGGATTTCAGGAAATTACAAAACAAAACAAGGTATTGACATAGCCTCTGGAAGAAAAGAGTATGGATTTAGATTAAATTTTCTTCAAAAAGCTTTAGATAATTTCGTTGAATTTGGAGGCAATATTTCGTATCGTATTGCAAATGAGGACTTGTTAGGAACTGATTTGGGAAGCCCTTCCAATAACTATGGTGCCTTTACGCAAGCGGTAAAGTTAAATCCAACTATTCCGATAATGGATCCCAATAATCCCACCCGGTATAATAACTTAATGGGCTATGATACTTATAACCCTGTTCAATCTTTAAAAACGAGGGATCTTGAAACAGTCAGAAATTATTCGATTATTGACTTCAACGTCAAATTAAACCTCCTGAAGAACCTTAATACAGAGTTGAAGTTGGCCCGTCAGGGGAATGATATGCTGTTGAGGGAATATTACTCCGGACAATCCTCTGAATCGATAAACGGTAATTTTATTGGAAGGGCGAGGCAGCAAAGTGAGAAATGGACAGATTATACGTTGGAATGGTTGGGTAATTATTCTACGCGCATTAAAAAACATGATATTAAGTTAATGGGTGGATATTCTTATCAGGAGTTCAACAATGAAGGTTTGTGGGCTCAAAACAGAAGATTCCCTTCTGATGCTTTTGGTTATAACAACCTGGGCGAGGGAAATTATGGAGATGGCCAGCCAATTAATATGAATGATGTTATGGATTCATGGAAAAGCAAAGAAAAGACAATCGCTTTTCTCGGAAGAGTAAACTACAACTTTGACGATACTTATTTCTTAACTGCATCGGTAAGGTATGAAGGAAATACAAAATTTGGTCCCAATAATAAAACAGGAATTTTTCCTGGATTTTCTGCAGCTTGGAGGCTTTCTAACCTCGGGTTTTTAGAAAATGCAAATTTTGTAGATGATTTAAAATTGCGAATGTCTTATGGTATGTCAGGAAGATCTGGCTTTGACAGATATACGGCTTTGCCGAAGTATCAGGGCTACGGAAGGTACCAAAATGATGATGGACAGTGGATACGTGTATACGGACCGGGAAACAATTATAATCCTGACCTTAGGTGGGAGAAGCAAGTCTCCTACAATCTTGGTTTAGATTTTGCTTTTTTGGGAAACAGGGTAAGCGGTAGTGTTGACGCTTTTCTTCGTAAAAGCAGCGACCTAATCAATGACTACCTGGTTCCCGTTCCGCCCTACCTTCATGACAGGATGTTTGTAAACGTAGGAACACAAAGTGCAAGAGGCATAGAATTGAGCTTAGACTTGGATGTAGTACAAACAAAGGGCTTTACTTATACTACGAGTGTTACAGGTTCCTATGCAAAATCCAGGATGGATAAATTCAGCAACGATAAGTTTAAGGCAGATTTCAGGTATATGGGTGATCTTCCCTCTCCAGGTAATCCAGGACCCGCTTATCGGCTAGAAGAAGGTGCTGAAATAGGAAGTTTCTGGGGCTATAAATATGCAGGCGTGGATGAGTCAGGCAAAATACTAGTTTGGAAAAATGCCGAGGTCGGAGGGGAGAAAATAGTTGCTTCTACAGATGCTGACGCTAATCGCGATAAAACATTTATCGGCAATGGCATGCCGAGGTATGAGCTTGGATGGAACAACAGATTCGCCTACGCCGGCATAGACCTCACTTTGTTTTTCCGGGGAAAGTTTGATTATGACATCATGAATCTTTATCAGATGTATTATGGTTTGACTGCCGAGCCTAATGTAAACCTTATTGAGGATGCTTATGGCAGGAATGCACACATTACTTCCGGTAAAGTCATTACTGATTACTTTTTAGAAAAAGGGGACTTCTTTAGGTTAGATAACCTGACTTTAGGATGGAACCCAAAGTTTAAGATCAATAAAATCAACAACCTTAGAATTTATGGCACCATAAGAAATGTGTTCACCTGGACTAAATACAGCGGATTGGATCCGACAGCAGTTGGAGTTACAGGACTAGAACCGGGAATGGGAAGTCTTAACGTTTATCCTGTCACTCGAAATTTCGCACTGGGACTACAGATCGGATTGTAAATTTTACTACTAACTAAACTTAAAGCACATGAAAAAATATAAGATATTATATATACTTTTTGCTTTCATTTTTCTGATGCCTTCCTGCACAGACCTCGATGAATTAGCTTTTGATGTATTGCCGGCAGACATTTATTATAAAGATAAAAATTCGATAATAGCCGCGGTTACCAGGCCATATGAACATGGACACTGGAATGGCTGGGATGGTGATCGATGGCTGTTGCAGGAATTAACTGCCGATCAGTTTGTATGGACCCAGAAAGGAAAACATGGTTATGACGACGGTAATTGGGTGAGGTTACACGGCCATTCCTGGAATGCAGATCAAGGACAAATCTATGGTGGATGGCTTGGGCCTTATCAAGGTATTGGACAATGTAATCTTATTTTAAAAGATATATCAGAATTGGAGTACCCAAACTATGGATTAACAGAAGCGGACAAAGCGCAGCACATAGCAGAATTAAGAACTTTGAGGGCATGGTTTTATACCTTTCTTATAGATTTCTTTAGAAGTGTTCCGATTGTAGAAGATGTAGAAACCATAAAAGGACAATCTACTCCTCAGGAAGTATTTGCCTTTATAGAAAAGGAGTTAAAAGAGTCATTGCCAGGTTTACCTAAAAATGGTAGATCAGGGAGATGGGACCAGGGTGGAGCCGCTTCCATACTTGTTAGAATATATTTGAACGCCGAAAAATGGACCGGAACAGCTAAATATACCGAGTGTGCACAAATTGCACAGGAAATTATAGATGGCAAGTATGGTGTTTACAGCATTGACCCTGACTATAGGGGACCATTCCGATCAGGAGTGAATGGATACAAATCCCCTGAAAACATTTTTGAGTTCCCGCATGCCAAGAGTATCTATGAATTTGGATGGATGTATAATGCCATGATGCACTACCAGGCAAGGTATTCACTGGATAACGACTGGGGCGGATGGAACGGTATTCACCTGACTCCTTCAAGAGATCTGGAAGGCAACCTATACAACCATAAACTTGGAATGCCTTATGAGCGATTTTCAGATGATGATAAACGTAAGCAGCCTTTTCGAACTACAGGAACAGGTGGTGAGTACGAAGGTTTTTTCCTGATTGGGCAGATGTATGAATTTAACTATGCCAATGGATATGGATACGACAGCACTAAAATGGTGAACGGAACAGAAGAATACAATGGACAGCCGTTAAAATTTGTAGACCAGGTAGGTAGATTTTCAGAAAAGCCAAACGGCAGATGGAATGAAGGCTCCCAGGTTACCACAGGAGAAGAAAATTCAGGGGTTCGATTTATAAAGTTCCCATGGTTGCCTATGTCTCAAAATCTTTTTCAAACTAACGTCGCCACAGAAATCCGTTTGGCAGAAATCTATTATTCTTTGGCTGAGTGTAAATTCAGGGCCGGTGATGTGCCGGGAGCAGCAACACTGTTAGATGCCGTGAGAAAAAGAAATTTCCCGGAAGACCAGTGGTCATTACATAGTTATGTAGACAATATTTCTACGTTAACGGAAGATGAATTTGTAAACGAATTGGGCAGAGAGTTCCTGGGAGAGCGTCACCGTAGAACAGACCTTATCAGATGGAACAGGTTTGGCAACGAATGGTGGGATAAACCGGCTGACACCCAAGATAAAACTGTGTTCCCGATACCGAATCAAGCAATTAATGCCAACCCGCTTTTAAAACCTAATGAAGGGTAGGGCTAAATTTTTTATAGCATAAACATAAGTTTATACTTCTCATCATAAAATGTTGCAAGGAAAAGCCATCCTGATTGAAGGATGGTTTTTTTTTTAGAAACCATTATGCCGTACAACTATTTTATTTAACAAATTATTTGAAATTCAGAATAAAAGAAAATTGGGAAAAAGCAGAGAAAAAAGGAAATTAAAGTAGTGAGCATTAAGCAGACTGAACAAGCAAAAAGAACTTTTGTTTGGATGATCCATTATAGAAGGCTACCTTGAGACCTTTTAAATTTATAAACCCTATTATGAACAAGCTTTTTAAAATATTCACGGCTCTCGTATTACTGCTGGTATTGAGCCAATGTAAAAAAGATGAAGAACCCATTTCCTCCGCAAATTACTGGATTCGATTGCTGGTTTTGAATGAGGTAACGGGGCTCCCAATATCAGGTGCGCAGCTACAGTTGCTGGAAGGTGGTCCCTCTGTTACTACCCAAACAGATGGTAAGGCAGTTTTCAACCAAAATAATTTAGAAGCTGTTGAGGCACAAATCACTGACTCGACTGCTTTTCCTGTTTCCATCCAGCACCCTGATTTTCTGTCTCGTGAATTGACGGTCGCTCTTGGAGAATCCACCGTTAAATTGACTCCGCGTCCTGTTGTGAAGGATCCTGATACTTTAAACTATTCCTATAAAATGCCGGATCTATTGAGCGATGGACTGGAAGTAGCCAACTGGAATGATGTAGGGCTTGACACCCTTAAGATTCAGCAATTAATGGAAAAAATAGAAATTCAAGGATATAAACAGCTACATAGTATTCTGATATACAAGGAAGGCCATTTGGTTCTTGAAGAATATTATTTTGGAAATAATGATACCATAAATTTTGAAGGCGGTGTAATTAGAGACAAGTCTCCCGCGCCTATCCAATGGACAAGAGATGACAAACATTATATTGCTTCTGTAAATAAAGCCTTAACTTCTACCTTGACTGGCATTGCCCTGGAGAAAAAAGGGTTGACTACCGATGCCCTTTTGAAGGATTACCTGCCAGAATATGCCAGCTATTTTGAAAATGACTCCAAAAAAGCGGGTGTTACTTTCCACCACGCGCTTAATATGACCTTAGGCTTTCAATGGGACGAATGGGGCTCCAACGATCTGGTGCAGCTCTGGAAGTCCGATGACTTTGCGGATTTTTTACTTAATCGCACAAACAAAGGACCGGGATCGGAATGGTTCTATAATAGTGCGAGTCCTAATGTGGTCCTGAAGAGCTTGGAAAATATGGTTGGCGAGCCAATCAGGACTTGGGCACATACCAATTTTTATGAACGCTTGGGCATTACCGACTACAAATGGCAGAACCAACCTGACGGTTATCCCGAAGGAGCAGCCCGAATGTATATGCGGCCAAGGGATATGTTAAAAGTCGGAATAACCTATCTTAATAATGGTAAATGGAATGGGGAACAAGTAATCCCGGCATCCTGGGTAGAAAAATGTATGGACGTACAAGAGATCACAAATGCCGGAAACTATAGTCATTTCTTCTGGATAAGAGAGCTAGAGGGGGTAACCTATCTTTCTGCCGACGGAGATGGAGGAAACTATATAAATATTTTCCCCGATCAAGATATGGTAATTGTAATGACTCAGGGAAATTACCTGGAACATCCTCTTTATGTCAATCAGGCCAATGATATGATGGGTAATTACATTTTGCCTGCCATTAAATAATGCAGCTTAACATTGGACGATAGGTAAACGTTAATTTGCAATGAGTCAGTGTTTTCCATAAATTATATAGGAAAAGCAGCCCGAACAGTACCGAACTTTCGGGCCGCTTCATTAAATATTTTTTATGACGATGTCCTATTTCAAAAATCTCATTTGTTATTGGAGTATAATTTAAATATTTCATTAACAATTAAAATTTTAAACAACATGGAAGAATTCGTATTGATAATGAGGCATGAAGATGGGAAAAAACTTGCCTCGCCTGAACAAATGCAAAGCTGGATGAAACAAACAATGGACTGGATAGGCGGCATTGCCGCTCAAAACAAATTTGTTAGCGGCACAGGGTTGATTTTCGATGATGCTAAAGTTGTAAAATCCAACAAGGTCGTTACCAATGGCCCTTTTGGCGACATCAAAGAAACGATTGGAGGATATATTATTGTGAAAGCAAACTCGGTTGATGAAGCGGTAGAATTTGCCAAGGGCTGTCCTGTTCTGCAAGGTGACGGAAATAGTATGGAAGTACGGAAAATTGCCAAAGACGACGGCGTTCATTAAAGGTTATGGGAGGATGTCTAAAACGTCCTCCCAAATTTTTCGGGATCTTTAGGCTTACAGGTAAATGATTTAAGGTGCTGAAAGAATTCAGCAGGACGGGAAAGCATACTTCGGACATCCTCATATTTTTATGACACAAGGAGAATTAATTCCGCATTTGTTCCGAACAGAATTCCGGAAAATAACGGCAGTGCTTTGTAAACGCTTTGGTATAGAGCATATCGAAGTTGCGGAAGACATTGCAAGCGAAACTTTTTTATCAGCGCTTGAACGGTGGACTTACAAAGGAATTCCTGAAAACCCTACCGCCTGGCTTTACACCGTTGCAAAAAATAAAGCAAAGAATTACCTCAGCCGCGACCTTTTATTTGCTGAAAAGATATCCGGCGAAATAAGTAGATCATTCGTAAATCAGACAACGGATGTCGATTTATCTGACCAGAACATTGTTGACAGTCAACTTCAAATGTTATTCGCCGTTTGCCACCCCTCGATTTCTACGGAAGCCCAAATCTGTTTGTCGCTTAGGATCCTATGCGGCTTTGGCATTGATGAAATTGCCACTGCTTTTCTGACCAGTAAAGAAACCATTAACAAACGCCTTTTTAGAGCAAAAGAGAAGTTGCGGCTGGAGAAGGTGCAAATCGAATTTCCGTCTGAAAGTGAAATCAATAGGCGATTGGAAACGGTACTGCTTACTTTATATTTGCTTTACAACGAAGGATATTATTCAGAAAGCCAGGATGCGGTATTGCGCGAGGACCTTTGTTTAGAAGCAATGCGGCTAACCCATTTGCTAATTGAAAATGAAAAAACAAATCTTCCGTCGGTTAATGCGTTGTTTTCGCTAATGTGTTTTCATTCTTCACGGTT
>Ga0196965_1000285_pt1 | contig 34565 bp, 27 predicted proteins | sample S1_20metaG_FD_148668 | JGI IMG/M metagenome (GOLD analysis project Ga0196965, IMG submission 148668) | Soil microbial communities from Anza Borrego desert, Southern California, United States - S1_20 | ecosystem: Environmental > Terrestrial > Soil > Desert | place: USA: California | collected...
TTGTTCGCCACCCATGCGCTGACGGCGGTTGAGTCCGGCCGTGAGGCGGGGCTGGTCTTCACCCCGCCCGCACTGCAGCCGGAGCCAAGGCCGTCCCGGCTCGTGGACGACGGCTTCCTGACCGCCTCGGAAGCCGCCCTGTTGAGCCTCGACGCGGACTGGGTCATTCTTTCTGCCTGCAACACAGCTTCGGGAGGGAGTGCCGGGGCGGAGAGCCTCTCCGGACTGGCGCGCGCCTTTCTCTATGCGGGCGCGCGCTCCGTGCTGGTATCGCATTGGCCGGTCAACGACGCGGCGTCGGCCCGGCTCACTCTCAGCGCAGTCCAGTCGGTTCGAGCCGGAACCGCCGATCGCGCCGAGGCGATGCGGCTGGCGATGTCGGCCATGCTCAACGACCGGGCTAGGCCGCAACTCGCACAACCGTCGATGTGGGCGCCGTTTGAGCTTATCGGCGAGGGGCGCGCTCCCGATCGGGCCCTTCTTTCGGAATCTGCAGCCGCGCCGCTTCCGGGAATGCGCCCTTTAGAATGAGGATCATGCGAAGGGTCCCCGTCGCCAGCATCAAATCCAGGTTGCTGCATTGGCGGCAGTCCGCCAGCGCTTGACGCAAATCGCGCTCGGCTTCGTCGAACCGCCCAAGATCGTATCGTGCGAAGCCGCGCCGCATAAGAAGCGGGGGGCGCAACGAGACCGAGATTGCGCCGGGCCCGCCGAGTCCTTCGTCCGCGAGCATCTCCGCTTCCGTCGCGCGGCCGCTCCTTCGGATGACTTCGGCAGCTTGGGCCAGGATCGTGTCGCGCACCGTCCGGCGCACCGTCGCGAAGTTCGGCTGCTCCACCGCTTTCAGGGCCGCCCAATAATGCAACCTGGCCGTGTCGAAGTCGTTCGCATCGAGAGCCGTGTCGATGGCCTTCAAAATTTCCTCGAGCGTGCGACCCTGACCAGGCGGCGTATAGGGCTGCAACGGCTGCACGAGCCGTTGCGCTTCGGCCCCGCGGCCCTGCGCGCGCAACGCGAAATAGGCGATGGAGACCCCGTCCGCCGCACAGTTTCGCTCGTAAGGCCCGGACGAGCCAGGCGCCGCTTTTCCTATGGCGATCGCTTCGTCGAAGCGGCGCTGGGCGAAGGCGGCACCGGCGAGGACCGCCTGGGCCCGGCAGAACTGGATAGCGTCATTGTCAGCCGGCACACTCGGCGTCTCGCCCGCCTGACGGTTCTTGATCTGCGCGATCGCCATGTTGGCCAGCCGGCTTGCATCGGCCGTTCGGCCTCCCGCGAGCAGCACTTCGGCGCGGTTCAGATAGAAAGCCGCCCAAATCGTATGGCGCGGGGAATAGATGGCGGTCAGCTGTTCCTCGACCCAGAGGAATTTGTCCAGCGCGGGCCCGAGCTCGCCTTTGCCGAACGCTGCCCTCGCCTCGTCAAGGACGGCGAAGACGGCGTCCATCGCCTTGCGATATTGAGCCGCCTCGCGACTCTGCTGCCCTTGCCGCTGTGCGGTGGCCGGATCGGCGGCGCAGAGCGTCAGGCCGGTCAAAGCGAGCAGCGCGGGACGAATGGAAAGTCGGAACATGATCTTCCCCTGATCAATCACCATGACGCCGATGCGTCGAGAACAACAGCCAGGAAAGTTCGAGGAAATGCCCGCTGATGCCATAGTCTTCGCGGCTGACGGGTGCCAGCATCGCGGGCGTCCGCACTCTCAGCGCAATGGACAAGCGCGGGGCGTCCACGGCCCCGGCCCGGCTTCCGCGTCGCTGAGGCTGATCGACCAGTTGAGCAAAGCCCAAGCGGCGAGCTCGCGTCCTCTCGCCGTCGTCCTTGGCGCTTCCGGGGCCAGGCTTCGGCTGAGCCGCGAGGCTTCGGGGAAGGCCGTTGCTGAGACGGGCCAGTCGCGCTCGCACAATCGCGACTTCGGTCGACAGAGCGGCCGAGGCGGCCGGCGACGTTGCTCCGGCTCCACTTCGGAAGATGCCCTCCGCGCCGGCGACATGATGCTCGGCAAGATCGTAACGACCCGCCACCATCAGCCTAGCGATCATTCCGGAACGCCGGGTCCTGCTCCCACCAGCCGGACGGCGGCTGGACGCCGGCATATTGGGACCAGGCGAATTCAAGATATTGATTCACGTCGTCGCGGCGGTCGGCGCGCGAGGTCGCCCCTCCCGGAGGCACGCCGCTAAGCACCGCGAGGTTGAACCGCCAGCTGTCGAGGGCGGCGTCGAAGCGGCGAGCCACCGCCAGGCTCGCACCCCAATTAGAGAAGTCGGCGCCGGTGCGGGCATCGCGCTCGTTCGCCTGCCAGCGTCGCATCGCGGAGCTCCCGAACAGCCGCGAGGCGCGGACCGCATCGCCCCGCCGCAGCGCAATCATCCCCCGCCCGATCGCGATCTCATCGAGCATCCTGCTGCTGAAAGCCGAATCACGCTGGGCCACCCACTCAGCCTGATCGAGCCGGCGGGCGGCCTCTTCCAGATCCCCCCGCTTCTCGACGACGGTGGAGAGGAGAATCAGGACCATGCCCCGATAGGGGTCGTCCCGCCCAGAGCTCGTCTCCACGGTTTTGAGCGCCCAGCGTGCGACCGCTTCGGCATAAGGGCCCTTGCGGCAGCGCCAGAGATTGACGGCCAGATTGTACTGGGCGGGCACGACGTCGCGCGAATCGGTGTCGAGCGGGCGGTTTACCAGATTCTTGACCAGCCGCTCGAGGATCGGAATCGCGGCCTCGCAATCTCCGCCTTGAGCGATCGTCATGGTCAGGTTCGACGCGAGTTGCAGGCGCGTGACGACCGGAATGTCGAGCGCAAGGGCGTCCTGATAGGCGCGCGCGGCGGCTTCGGGGTCGCCGGCTGCGGACAAAGCCAAGCCCTGCTCGTTGAGCAGCTTGGAACGAACCAGCGGAGTGACCCCGTCGGCAGCGTCGATCAAGGTGACGATTCTGGCAGCAAGGACGAGGGCATCCTCGATATGACCACTTTCCCGAAGGAGTCGTAATGTCGGGATCGCCATCACCGCGGTCTGGAACATGCCTTGATCGCCAAGCTGCGTCGCGACCGCCGCCAGCGCCGCGGCCGGCGCACCGGCGGGTGCGCAGGCGTCGCGCGCCAGGGTGGCGAGGACGACTCCGATCATTGGCGGCTCGCCCGGCGGCTGGCCCGCTATCGCCTCGCCCGCCAGCGCGTACGCGCCGCGGCATCCGGTCTTCGACCGGACATACGCCAGCAAACCTTTGGCTTCGACTTGCGAGCGGGGCGGCTGACGCGGCGTCGCGAGCTGGGTAACCAGCACCTTTTCGACTTGGGCGCCGCCTCCGCTGCGGATCACTCCAAGAAGTGTCTCATAGCCCTTTAAAATAGCATCGGCCTCACGCGCGCCGTCGGCGCTCGGAAGCGGGTCCTGGGCCCGTGCCGGCGAACCGAAGCTCGTCCAGCACGAAGCCGCTGCGAGCGCCCCGCCCAGCACTCGAAGTGACAGCCTATTCGTCACGCCGCGGGCCACCCTCGGCCGCCGGCGCGGCGAGTGCGACACGGACCCGGTCCGCTTCCTTGAAGCGTCCGAGCAGCTGCAGCGACGCATGCTGGATCATGCGCGCGTTGGTCAGTACACGGCTCGTGCATTGGGTGCAGGTTGCGACGACGATCTTCATCTCCGCCGCGGCTTCCCCCCAGCGCCCTAGGTCAAACAAAGCGGCGCCGCGGCGGAAACGGAAAAGAGGCTCGACGTCGCCGCCGCGGTCGGGACCGGCCAGAGCGCGATCCGCCAGCTTCAGGGCGGTTTGCGGATCGCCGGCACGCCGCGCGGCGTCGGCATAGGGAAGCAGCGCTTCCTTGACGAGCTCATATTTATCCGGAGTCGTCGGCGGCAAGGCGTCGATCGTCGCGAGCAGGCGGCGGCCGAGATCCGCCTCGGCTTGGGAATCGTAAGCCTCGGAAGCGGCTTTGAGTCCGTTCAGGAGCTCGGCGACGGTGGCCCCCTCCGGCACCGTAACCGTCCTTAAGCGTGGAAAGACCTGTTCCTCCGCCGCGGCGCCCTGTCCAGAGGCTCGCAAGGCGAAGTAGGCCGTCCACCGCAAGCCGGCCTCATCGCAGGCCGCCGGATCCCCGGTCAGGCTCGCGGCCGCCTCGTAGGCCGCCACCGCCTCGGCGAATCGCCGCGCAATGAAATGCGACCGTGCGACGACGTTCTGCCCGCGACACTGCCAGACCCGCATGCTTGCGGGGGTCGACCGGACGTTTGGCTCTTCGTCAGGACGCAGGTCGCGGATGTCACTCACGCCCTGTTGGGCGAGATATTGCGCATCGCTGATCCGTCCGAGCGCGAGATGGATTTCGGCTCGCCGGATGAGGATGAGCGCCAGCAGAGAATGGCCCTCGGTAAATATCCTCGTGCCGCTCAATTCCCTCTCGACCCGCTCGAAGCGCAAATGTGCTTCGTCCAGTCGCCCTTGCCGATAATCGTTGTCGGCGGCCTCGAGCATGTCGCCGAGGGACCTGATATAGGCAAGAACCGGATCCTCGGCGGGCGCCGCCGCGCCGGTCATCGTCATCGCTGAGACGGTCAGCGCGAGGGCGGCGATCCACTTCATTGCGCCCCTCCTGTCTCGGCCAGCGCTGCAGCGGCGGCCGGCGCCCGATATCGCGACCAGGCGGTCTCGAGAAACAGCTCAACGTCCCCTTCCCGCGAGCTGCGGCTTGAGTCGCGGAGCGGCTGAGTCAGGGCCAGGGTCATCCGGATCGAATCGAGTGAGGGACCGTAGGATCGGGCGCCGTTCAGAGCCACCGCCCAGCTCCGATAAACGTCGGCCGTCGCCGCCACGCTGGCTCCCGCCGCCGGGAGCGATCGCGCGAGATCGCGATAGAGGCGGGATGCCTTGGAATATTGCTTTCGGTGCCTGAACAGCTCGGCGCGAAGATGGCCGATCGTTGCGGTGAGCCGGGCCGGAGCGCGGCCGGGCACAGTCATCCGCTCGATTTGGCCGATCAGACTGGCGGCGGCATCGCTCTCGTCGAGACCCAGCAGGACGACGGCCAGCTGCAGCCGCACGGTTAGCCGAAGCGGGTCCGAGGCACGAAGCCCGGCGTCGGCCTGGGTCACTGCCAGTAGCAGCAGATGGCGCGCATCGACGCCGTAATTGCACTCCCACAATATTCGGCCATAGCCGGCGAGCGCGGTCACCCTGACGTCTGTGCGCTCGCCATCGGGCTGGCGCAGGCGCTGATAGGCCGTGCGGACGGTCGCGGCGAGGTCGCAATTGCCCGATGCGATCAAGGCCGCGGACAGGGAATGCGCAATCGGGGAAAGCATCGGCGATCCGGGCCTGGCGAGGGCAAGCGCGCGCGCATAGCTTTCCGCCGCCGCCGCATGTTCGTTCCCGGATTCGCGCGCGCCGCCCAGCAGGCGATGGGCGCGGGCAAGGCGCTCGTTGGAGGCGAAAGGATTGTCGATGAGCGCGTCGATCGCCCCTTGGGCCAATGAGGCGGCGAGCCGATGGTCGCCCGCCGCGAGCACCACCTCGCCGGCGGCAAGGTCCATCTCGGCGGCAATCGCGGCCGGCCCGCCGGTCCGTTCCGACCCGACGATGGCCCACATCGCTTCGGTTCCCTGGAGAACTTCGTCCCTGGAGCCGGCCACCCCTTCCGAAAAGTGCTTGGTGATGCCGCGCGTGAATTGGGCCAGGGCAATCCCTGCCGAGCCTACCGAGTGGCGCTCGCTGGACGCGAGAGCTCCGTCTGCAAGCGCCCGGGCCTCATCGCGGCGCGCCTGCTTGACCAGGAAAAAAGCGAGGAAGCCGTCGAGATCGGCGCGGGTGGCCTCTTCTCCGGCCGGCAGCGTAGGCTTGTAGGCCCGCAGCACGGCTTCACCGGCGGCCGGCCCCTCGTCGCCGGCGCGCAGCACCGCCTGATCGCGTACCGCAAGATAGGCGGGGAGCAACTGGGCCCGTGTTAGTTCATGCACTTGCGCATGTGCGTAGGCAGCCGATGCCAGAAACGCCCCATATATCGCCGATGCGAAAAGGAAACTGCGATAAGGCGTATCACCATCCCTTTTGCTAGTTCCGTTCCCGAAGTTCCTTATAGTGATGTAATCATATCAACGTCGAGACTTGTTGCACCAGTGCCGGCGCCTTGCCGACCTTCTAGCGCTGGATGAGCGAGCACCCATCGCCAGTGGAGTGCTCCGCGGCAGCGCGGTGAAGGAAAGCATCCTTCTCGCGGACGAGGCATAATGACTTGGATAAGGCGTTTTCGAGTGAAGGTATGCCTGTGTTGACGGGCCTACTCCGGCGCCGACAGAAGGGTGTTCGAGGAGTGTGCGCAAAGCCCACGAGCCGTTTTGGGGGGTCAACCGTTACTCTCGCGGCCTGGAGCATGATCGGTTTTCACTGAACCGCTCATCCTGAGCAGGGACTGAGCGAAGGAAGGCCGTATCGAAGGACCGTCCTTCGATGCGCCGGTTCGACAAGCTCAACGGCTACTCAGGATGAGCGGGGCAGATCAACCTGAAGCGATCATGCTCTGGCGAAGAACTCCTCCAAAGCTCATAGAAAGAGCGCCCGCATGGCCTCAGCCGATATTTCGACAGCCGGGTTCGACCGCGTACCTGACTTCCCCCTCAATTCGACCAGATCACGCTAAACTCGGCGCCGAGCCCGTTGCAGCTGCGCCATGCGCTGGCGAGCAATGTATTCAGCTGGTCGAGCCGCAGACGGTTGACGCCATCCTTGGCCACGTCGGCTTTTTTCCGCGCGCTTTCGGTCACATGTGGCTGCACGATGACGACCCTGCGGACATAATTGTCACCGAGGACTTCAATCGCCGCGATAAAGGCGTCCTTGGCGGTGGGCGTGCCGTCCTTCCAAAAATGGTTGCTTGCGCGCGCCGCGTTGTTGAGGCCCTTGGCCAGCGTCTGCTTGTCCAGCCACTGGACGTTTTTGACTGCCTGGCCGGTAACGACCTCATAGGCGGCCACCGACAGGCGGCGGTTCGCCTTGTCGCTTTTGGCGCCCTTTACGTGAATGAGCGATAGAATCGGCGGCTTGGCGCTGTCATCGAGGTGAATAAAGTCCGCTTTCTCGTTCGCGCCGTCGTCGCAGGCCAGCCAGCCCTTGTGGGTCTGCTGGACCCAGCAGAAGAGACTCTTCTCCTTGCCGATCCTCGTGAGGTCGGAAGGCTTTTCCTGCTTCACCTTGAAGGTACCAAAATCCCGCGGCTCGAACTGGCTGAATCCGATTCGCGACGGGCGAAGCGCATAGACTTGTCGATCGGAGATGCTGTGTCCGCTGTCATAGCGGATGTTCACGCCGGCACCTCGGACGAGCAGAGCCTTCAGGCGCCCGAAGCTCTCATCGTCGACTCCGGCGGCCGCGACATCCTTCGCCTTGTACCGGACCCTCCCATCGCTTCCGATCGCGACTTCCAGGGTAAGCGCGCCGATGGCGGTGCCGCTCTCCTCGATCACGAGCTTCACGTCGGCGCCGGTGCCGGCCTCGGCGACGAGGGTGGCGGACAGGATTGCCGCCGCGTCGGCATTGACGGTGTCGGCCTCGTCATCTTCATCCGCGACCATGTCAGGCGGCAGAATGGAGAGATCATAGGCCCGGCTCACCTTTTCAGGATCAAGCGTCTCCATCGGCACGGCGAGAAAGCGGAAGGGCTCGGCAGAAGCATGCTTGGCAGCGGCCACGGCATCGATGAGGATGGCTGCGGAGGAGGCGAAGTCGCTGAGCGAGCGCGCCTTGCCGACCCATACGCGCGAGGCCCTCGGCGAGACCCCGATAGTGATCTGAAGCGCGGCGCTACGCGAGCGCGCGGAAGACCAATAGAAGCTTTGATCGTCGAAAGGATCGAGCGAATAATCCAGATCCTGACCGGCCAGAATCTTGGCGTCGGGCTTCGCGGCGTTGCGCCGGTGGATGCCGGAGAGCCACAGAGTCTTCGCCTGGCCATCCTCGAGATAGGCCGCAGACATGATCGTACGCGGGATCGGCGACAGCCAAGCCAGAGGCGTGGCCTCGCCCGCTTCGCCGATGAGCGCCGCGCGAAGCGGCCCCTTGAGCTTGGGATCGCTAAGATGAAGGGCAAGATGGTCCTTGCGCACGACGGCTAGGACGAGATGGTGCTGAACATCGACGAAGCTGCTGTCGGACGTCCAAGCCGGCGTCCCCGTCCGCTGGTACCACATCGCGCGCAGGCGCACGCCGCCGGGCCGCTGCTCCGGAAGCCGGGTGAAGGAGGAAGTCGCCGGCTTCTCTTCCGCAGCACAAATGGCCTCGATGTCGGTCAGACAGCGGTCAAGCTGATCGGCGGACGCAACGCCCTTGATCTTGGCCAATGTCAGAGAAACAAAGGGCGAAAGCGCCGCGTGAAATTTTGGCGAGGGTGCAGACGACATTTCCGCTTGCGCCGTGGGCATGGCCGCTACCCCCCCATTCCGATCAGAACTCCGAGGTTAAGGGCTATGCTATTTCACGTTCTCAACCGGAGCAAGTCACGCACCGCATCGGTACATCTGTTCGTGCGTTGTTTAGCCCATTCCAGTGCCACGGGCATCCGATGTCGCCCTTCGAACCGCCTCCGTGGGAATCACGGGATGTCCCAGGGCGCTGTCTCGACCCGTTGAGATTTCAAAGGAAGCGAGGTTGGCTTGGTGCCGCTAAATTCCACGGCATGCCGCTGAGTCGCAACATTTCGAGAGATGGAGCGGGCGGGGAACGGCCGGGCAAGGGGCAAGACGCCGTCGATCGGCAGCATCAGCTCACGCCGGAGAAAAGCCGGTCGGGATCGGCGCTTGCGAGACCGTGCCTTTGCGTCCCCCGCCTCGCGGCGGCCGCGGGCACCATGGTCGGGAGAGGCCTTTCCTTGCCAATGGCTAGGGGAGCGCTCCTCGAGACGCGGGAACCGCGGCCGGCTCCAGCCGCTGGCGATGGATCAGGGTTCGGCCACTGCCGGAGGCGTTGAAGTAAAGCCACCGGCCGTCATCGCTCGGAACGGCCCGGACCTCGCTCGTTCCGTCGATCGCGGTGAGGCGCTCCAGGCCGTCGCCGCTCGGCCGGATGCGATGAACCGCCATTTCCCTGCCGCCCGGGCCTTCGACCACGCTCGAAAAGTAGATCCACCGGCCCGACGAATCCCACGCGGGGTGGCCGTCGAACGCCTCCGAGTTGGTGAGGTTGCGGCGAGCGCCGGTCGCCACGTCCACCAGCATGATCTCGCCGTTGCGGTTGCGCTCTCCGCCGGCGCCTGGAAACCATTCCACAAGCGCGAGCGACCGCCCGTCCGGAGACAGCGACGCAAAGGTCTCGACCCGTGGAGTGTCGCTGATCGTCTCGGGCCTGCCGCCTTCGCCTCGCACCTTGAGGATCGCGGAATCGCCATCGCCCCCTTTGTCGTTCGGATCGAAGGTGCGGTTGAACAGGATCCACTCGCCGTCGCGGCTCCATTTCGGGTGGCCGTCTTTCCCAGGGTGCGGCGAGAGCGGGCGCACGTTTCCGGTGGCGACGTCGAGTATGTACACGTCGTCGTCGCCGCCCCGGTTCGATATGAAGGCGACCTTCGTCCCGTCAGGCGACCAGGCCGGGTGGGTGTCGTCGCGCGAGGAGACGTGGAGCCGTCGGACCGATCCGTCCGCGGCCCTCATCAGGTAAAGCTGCCAGCGCCCGTCGAAATTGCCCTGGAAGAGGATGGCGGTCCCGTCCGGAGACGGCGCGGGGTAGGACATGTCGAATTTCCCCAGCGTCTCCGGCCGAGTGTCTCCGCCGGGGACGGGAGCGGCGGCGATTGCCGCGGCGAGCGCGGTCAGGTGGAGCAGGGTCACTTCCGGTCCTTCATCGGCTCAGGTCGAGCGGAGTGCGTCACAGGTCGGCCGTGACCCTCAGGCTCAGGTGGCGCGGCGTATTGTAGAAGAAAGCGTTGCTGGCGCGCACCTCCCACACATATGCGTTGAGGGCGTTGATCAGCTGAAGGCGGAAGGTCATCGGCGTGCCGGCGACCTCGCGGCTGTAACGGACTCCGAGATTGACCAGCTCGGACGGAGGCACCCTGAGGGTGTTGGCGGTGTTGGCGATCCGGCTGCCATAGGCATTGATGCTGGCGTCCAGGGCGAGCCCCTCGATGCCCGGAGGCCGGTATTCGGCGCTGAGCAGGATCGTCCGCCCGGTCGATCCGACCGGCCGCGCCCCGATCCGCCCCGCCTCGACATCCTCGCCGCGCACTTCGGCGTCGAGGAGCACGGCGCCGGCGACGATGTCGAGACTGGGCGTGATCGCTCCGCTCAGCGATATCTCCGCGCCGCGATGCCGCACCTCGCCGAGACGGCGGTAGAGGCCGGCGGGATCGAGGCTGAAATAGGGCTTCTGCACGTCGAAAAGGCCCATCACCAGCCGGGTCCGGGAGGCGATCGTCCAGCGGACGCCCGCGTCGACCTGACGGGTCAGGATGGCGGGAGGCGCCTCGTCGCGGTTGATCGCGACGTCGGGCGCCACCGGGCTTTCCTCGAGGCCGCGGGTAAAGCCTCCGTAGAGCGCGATGCTTTTCGACAAATGCACCGCGGCGCCGCCATTGTAGAGCCAGGGCGAAGCGTCGGTCGGCGTATCGGGCCGGCCCGGTATGACGGACCTCTTTCGATAATCGGTTTTCTGGACGCCCAGGGTCAGCTCGCCGACATCCGCCCAGCGGCCTTCATAGCCGATTCCGAGCGAAAGCTGGCTCACGGCGTCGCGCGATTGCGGCCCGAAGCTGAAGCCGGGCTTGGGCGCGATTCCGGGCGCGGCGATGTCCGCCGGGCCAAGCTCGGCCGCCGCCGAGCCGCCGTAACGCCGGTCCTGCCGGCGGCCGCGAAACGCGGCGTGGACGATGTGCCGCCGCGGCCCGTCCGCGAACGCGCGCGAGGCTCGCAATTCGCCGGAGGTGGAGGCGAACTTCTGGTCGGGAGTCGCGACCACCCGGTGGCGGGCCGCGATTCCGTCCGGCCCGGTGTCGAGGAACTGGTCCGAAAAGCTCTGGCGCGAGTGGTAGAAGGAGCGGAAGGCGCCCGCGCTCAGCGCCAGCGCCTGCTTCGTATAACGGGCGATGACGCCGTAATTGACGTCTTCCGCGTCGACCAGCGCCCAGGGCTGGACCATGTAGCGCCCGCGCCGGATCTTCGGCGGAAGCGCGTCGCCGACGCTCGAAATTCGCGGCTGGGTATCTTCGCTGCGATGGATGAGGCCGCTCCAGAAGGGGACGATCTCGACCTCCGGCGCCGGCCGCCAGCGGAGAATCGCCGCCGCCGAGGCATGAATCGCCGGACCTCCATAGATGGCGAAGTCGCGGCCGACATGGACTCCGCCGCCGACCGCCAGCCGGTCCGCGATCAGCGGAAGCTGTCCGTCGAGCTCGGCCCGGAAGCCGCCGAGACTTTCGCCGCTCACCACCGCGCTGAGGGCGGCCTCGTCGCCGGGCAGCCGCAGCCGGAAGTCGGCGATCCCGGTCGGAGCCGGAAAGGGATAGCCCTGCGCGGAGATTCCGACCCGGACCGTCGAGCCGCGCACCAGCCGGGTGTTGAAGCCGGTCGCCGCATCCAGATACAGCCCCTCGAGGCGGACGTTGCCGGCGGCGAAGGGCGAGAAGCCGCGCACGTTGCCAGAGCTGTAGAGACCGATGCTCTCGCTTCCGATGCTGCTGCCGAACGCATCCTGTGCGGATCTGAGCGCATTCTCGCCGGTTCGCTGCGCCGCCGCCGGCGAAGCCGTCAGAGGGACCAGCGAAGCGAGGCAACAGGAAAAGAGAAGAGACGGTCGCGAACCAGGCATGGCGAGCCTCCGGAGACAACTGCTAAGTCACTTAGCAGTTGTCTCCGGAGCGGGCAAGCGCCGTCGTCAGCAGCACAGCAGATAGGCGGCATAGACGTGTGGAAGCGGCCAGATCGTCAGGCCGGCATTTACCGCGACGCAGCTCGAAAGCGCGAGCCGCGGAGCGGCCGCCGGTTCCGGTTCGACACCGAGCAAGGCCTGGAGCCGCCATGTTCCGGCCCCGGAGCCGGCCATGCCGACGACCGCGTGAGTCCTCGGTGAGGGCCTGGCGACGGCGAGCAGGGCGGAGGCGAGAATGCAGGCGCCGACATGCCGGGCCGCCTCGCGGTCCGCCAGCCTCTCCCGCGCCTGCCGATAGGCGGTCAGGGCGCGGTCCGTTCCGGGCGCCAGGTCCGCCAGGAAGCACAGGATGGCGAGCATCGCCGGGTCGCGGGCGGCCGCGTGAGCGCGCTCGTGATGGAGGGCGGCGACCAGCTCGGAATCCGACATTCGCGAGACGGTGCCCGTCGAGACGAAGGCAACCGGCTTCAGCATCCCGGCGACGAAACATTCGCAGTCGTCGTGGGGAAGCTCGAGAACCTCGATCGAGGCGGCGGCGGCGGCTCGGCGGAGGCGGGGCGAGGGCCGGTGCGCCAGGCGGGTGAGCTGGCGCAACGCATTCCGGCGGCGTCGCGCCCGCCTCGCCGCGTTGGCGAGCAGGGCGACGGCAAGGATCAGCGGCCCATGATATTTGAAGAAGTGGCCGGCGCCGTCGGCATGAAGGTGGAAAGCGGCCCTTCCGATCACCATCCCGATCAGAGTCAGCATGACGAGGCCTGGAAAAGCGGCCAGCGCGGCGGCAACGCGCCAGTTTGCGCGAGTCGGCGGAAGCAGCCGGGCGGCCCGGTCGCTGATCGCCGCGGCGAGCCAGGGCAGCAGCAGCATCGGCCACAATTGGCTGAGCGCTCCGTTGAAGACGATTTCGGCCAGCAGGTGCGCGCCCTCGGTTCCGCTCATTGCCCCAGCTCCTGCTTGCGAAGCGCGATCAGCCGCTCGAACTCCTCGATCGATTCCTCGTCGACCGCGAGCTGGTCCACGAAGCGGGCGATCACCGGCGCGCCGTAATTGCGCTTCAGCGAGCCGATCACGCTGGTCATGACCGCCGATGCGAACTCCTCACGGGTCTGAGCGGCCTCGAAAGAGGTGGTCTTGCCCTGGCGATCCTTGCGGAGAAGCCCCTTGTCGGCGAGGTTGTTGAGCACGGCCTTGACCGCCGAATAGGAGATTTGCTTGCCGCCTTCGACCACGGCCGCGTGGATTTGCGGGACGGTCTGCATCCCGCCGGCGCGCCACAAGGCCTCGAGCACGTCGCTTTCCAGCGGGCCTACCGCGACCGCGGCTCCATTTCTGTGAGGGTGAAATACCTTCGCCATCCGCTCCTCCCGGTATCTGCCAAGGTAGTTAGCACAAGGATCGGCAAATCGAAAGGCGTCCGTGCGGCTCGTCGCGGCCGGAGTCGCGGAAATGCTCATGCGGGCATTCACGCGACCGCCCGGTCGGCGGCGAACGAGTGGACGAGACCGACGGCGCGGTCGAGATCGGCCGCGACGGTCGGGTAGCCGAGCGAGATCCGCAATGCGCCCACCGCCTGGTCCGGACCCAAGCAGCTGGCGAAGCGCGCGACGCTGAAATCCGTCCGGACGGCGCCCAGGCAGCGCTCCACGTCGGCGCCTCGGAACCCGAAGGCCGCTTCCGATGCGCCGGGATTGCAGAAGCAGCCGCCCCGCAGCGCCACGCCGAGGCGGCGCGCCCGCCGCTCGACCGCCGCGAAAGGAACCGGCCGACCGTCGGGGGTCACGACATTGAACGCGACCGTCGCTCCCCGATCCTGAAGATCGAGCGGGCCGTAGAGCCGGACGACCGGATCGCCCGAGGGGTGAATGAGGCTGCGCAACCTGTCGATCAGCGCTGCCGTAAGGGCGTTCAGGCGTCGGGCGAGCCGATCGCTCCCGAGCTCGTCCAGGATCGCGAAGCCGAACGGGACGGCGGCGATACCGAGGAAGTTGGGAGTGCCGTCGTGAAAGCCTTCGGCGCCGGCCTGGAGCTGATGCCGGTCCAGCTCGACCGAGACGAAGTCGACCGTCCCGCCCGCGAACCAGGGGCGGCGAAGCCGGGCCAGCGCGTCGTGCCTGGCGATGAGGACTCCGACGCCGGTCGGCAGGCCGAACAGCTTGTAGAAGGAAAGCGCGATGAAGTCCGCCTCGCAGCCGCGAAGCCCGGCGCAACCGCCCGCCGACAGCCCGGCGGCGTCGATCAGCACGTCGTAACCCTTCGCCCTGGCGGCGGCGATCAGCCCGAGCGGATGCCTGACCCCGGAGAAGTTGGACTGGGCGGGGTAGGCGATCAGCCCGGCCGGAAGTGGAAGCGCCGCCAGGCGCTCCTCTGGAGAGTCGAGCCGGAGGTCGTGGGTCAGGGGCAGTATCGACACCGGCGCTCCGGCGGCGCGGGCGAACTCGCGTATTCCGTTCACCGAATTGTGATTGTCCTGGCTCAGCACCAGCCCGCGGCGGGCGCCGAAAGGATAGGCCTCGCCGACCAGCTTGATGGCAGCGCTGGTGTTCGCGGTGAAGCAAACGGCATAATCCCGCTCGCTCAGGCCGGCGGCCTCGAGGACGCCCCGGCGCGCGGCCTCGATCGCTGCCATGCTGTCTCGGGACGGCTGATGTTCCGAATGGGGATTGCCGAACAGCCCCTCGGCCAGGAGGCTGGAATAGAAGCTCGCCTGGGAGGCCGAGTGAAGACCGCTCGCCGCGAAATCGAGATAGGCGATTCCGTGGCGGTCGAGCCGGGCGAACTCGCGCCCCCGAAGGTCTTGGAAAAAGGCTTCGTCCCGCATCGCGGCGGTGCTCAGCATCCGCGCCTCCGCGCATTGGCGATCAGGGCGGCGGTTCCGCTTTCCGGCTCGTCGCGGGCCGCGGCCTCCCCCGGGGCCGCCTCGCGAGGCGTGCCGCCGAAATAGGCGCTGAGCTCGACCAGCTCGGCGATGCGTTCGGCCTCCCCGGCGCTCGGCTCGGGCGGGAGCAGCGGATGAAGCACGTCGTCGAACCAGTCCGCGAGGCCTCCCGCGATGAAATAGACGTTGCGCACGCCCGCGGCCTTGAGGAAGACCCAGGCCTGAGCCGCGTGCGCGCCGCCCTCCGAATAAAGGATCACGATCTCATCGTCGGAGAACCGCGCGCCCGGGATCGACTCGATCGGCAAATTCTCCGCCGTCGGCAGGGCGAATTGCGAGAATTCCTCCTGCGGGCGGACGTCGATGAGACGCAGGCCAGGCCGCCGGTCCCTGATCCAGCGGGCGACCTCGACCGCCGGCACATGATCCTGCCGGCTCGCGACCATCCTGGCCAAGGCCGGCACGTCGATGGCGCTCGCGGGCGTCGGCGCTTCGGCGAAGGGCGCCGCGACTCCGAGAGCGAGCGCGGCGGTGCCCAGTATGCGGGTGCCGCTCATCGCTTCTGCTCCCGCCTCGCGATCAGATGGAACGCCCCCAGCGCCGCCAGCACGACGAGCAGCACGACCACCCCCGTGGGGAGGGCGGTCGCATCGGGAAGCGTCAGGACTCCTCGGGCGCCGCTGCCGTAAAAGTCCTCCAGGGCGGGGAAAGCGAGCCCGGCCGCGAGCATGCCGAGGAAGATGCCGAGGGCCGCCGCGAGCCCGTCGAGGCGACCGGATGCCGCGGCGATGCAGGCGGTGCCCGGACAGAGGCCGGCGAGCGCGAAGCCGAGGCCGAAGACCAGCCCGCCGGCCAGCTGCGGCCAGAGGAAGGTCTCGGGCACGTGCACCTGGCTGAAATCGACGAGGCCAAGACGTCCGAGCCAGAAGGCTCCGAGCATCGCGGTCACGATCGCGCTCAGCATCACCTTCAGCACGGTGAAATCCGTGAGGTAGAACTGGCCGGCCAGCTTGCGCGCGTCGCCGAGGCCGGCCTGTTCGAGCGCCGCTCCGAACGCGACGCCGATGAGCAGAGCGAGGAGGAGGCTTTCGCTCATCGCCAAAGCCTTCCCGCCAGCTGCGCCGCGGCGAAGCCGGCCAGAAAGACCGCGGACACGAACAGCCAGCTGCCGGCGCTGAGCAGGGCTCCGCCGGTCAGGGCCTGCCCGCTCGTGCAGCCCCGCGCCAGCATCGCGCCCACCCCCATCATCGAACCGCCGGCCACCGCCGCCGCCAGCCTCGTTCTCGCGCCCACCGCCGGGCCGCGGCGGATGGAGAGCCTGAACCGTCCCGACAGCCAGGCCGAGGCCAGCCCGCCGAGGAGCAGTCCGAGCATTTCGAACACCAGCCAGCGCTCGCCCAGATATCCGGCGAAATAGCCGTTCGAACCGGCAACTCCCGGGGCCGCGGCGGCGACGAGCCCGCTCGCCGCGCTCGCGAACGCGCCGGACGCTCCGAGCCCCCGCCCGGCCAGCGCATAGGTCGAGAGCAGGACCAGGCCCAGTGCGAAGCCGCACCAATAGGGATTGGCGTAGTCGCGGGAGGACGTCATGCGCGCGACGGTCCCTCGACCGGCAGATCGCGGCGCGACCAATCCTCGAAGGAGCCGTCGTAGAGCGCCGCGCGATAGCCGAGGCTGCGGGCGGCGAACACGATCGCGGTGCCCTGCTGGCCGATATGGCAATAGACGACCACCGTATCGCCGCTTTTCACCCCGGCCCGCCGGAAGATCGCGGCCAGCTGCGCCGCCGGGCGGACGCGCATGCTGGAATCGGCCAGGGACGTGAAGGGAATGTTGCGCGCGCCCGGAATATGGCCGCGCTTGTGCGGCCGCCCGTGCGAGCCGCCGACCTCGACTCCGTCGAAGAGCGAGGGCGCCCGGGCATCGATCAGCGCGACGCCCGGCCGCCGGATGGCCGAGCGGACGAAGGCGGCATCGACCGTCCACGGCTGCATCCTGAGCGCGCCGAGCCTGCCCGTCCGGGCCGGGGTGGCGGCCGTGGTGACCGGGCGGCCTTCGCGAATCCAGGCCGCCATGCCGCCGTCGAGCAGCGACACCCGGTCGCCGAGGCCCGCCGCGCCGAGCGTGAAGACGATCCGGGTCGCGGGCGATATCCAGTCGCGGTCGAACGTGACGATCACCCGCGAGCCGTTCGAGATCCCCAGGGCCGCGAGGCGCCGGCGAAGGTCAGGCGCCGGAGGCAGCTCCAGCATGTTCCCTCTGCCGTCGTGGCTGGACAGGGAGATGTCGTCGAGGGTGACGAATCGGGCGCCGGGAATGTGGCGGGCGTAGCTCTGCCGGGAGCCGATGTGCAGGACCACCACATTGGGATCCTTCAGCTTCTGGGCCAGCCAGGCCGTGGAAACGAGCATGGATGATCGCGGAGCCGGGGGGGCGCTGGCGGGCAGGAAGGCCATGAATGCCAGGATCGCCCCTGCCAACAGTCGAGTTCGCATCGGATTTTCCTCCTTCACTCCCCTTCAGGATAGGCCCGCGGCGCCCCGGCCGGGGGGCGCGTGCGACGAACCGGCGCTGGACGCGACGAGCGCCGCCCCGGCGGGATGGGGCGGATGCGCGGAGAGGAGCGCTCTGCTAGCCTGGAGCGATGACGAGGTTCGGGGACGATCTGGGTGAGCGGCTGCCGCGCGAGGTGTTGTCGGACCTTGGACGCTGGACTCGCTATCAGAGCTTCCGGGTCTTCACCTGGCCGTGGCTGCTCCGGCGGGGGCTCCTGTTCTGGCCGGTCGCCATCCTCGCGGGGTTCGTCTACGCCGCCTGGCACGCGTCGGGGATGGGCGCATGGCCGGACTGGCCGGGGCTTGCCCTCCGCGCCTGTGTCGCGGCTCTGCTCGCGGTGAGCGCCGGACCCGCTCTCGCCACCCTGATCCGCCACCGCCGGTTTCCGCTCGCCGTCGAGCGCGTGCTGATCATCTGCGCCATCCTGGGCGGCCTCGCGATCGGCTGGGCCGCGGCCAATTGGGCCGCCGCATATCACGCTTTTCTGATGGAGGGATATTCCGGCCGGGCGATGAACGTCAGCTTGTTCGGCCAGACGATCGCCCGCTTCCTGCGCGCCAGCATCGACGCATCGCTTTTCGTGCTGATCTTCGCCGGGGGAGGCCTGGCCGCGATCTATTATCTGGGAGAAGAGCGGCGGATCGCCCAATATGCGGCGCGCCATCAGCTCGCCCGGATCCGGGCCGAGCGCGATGCCGCCGACCTGCGGCTCGCGATCCTGCAGGCGCAGGTCGAGCCGCACTTCCTCTTCAATACACTGGCCTCGGTGCGCTCGCTGATCCCGACCGAGCCCGAGCGCGCGGCCCAGACGATCGACGCGCTCGCCGCCTATCTGCGGGCGTCGCTTCCGCGCTTGCGCGACAAGGGAGTCGAGGCGGCCACGCTCGGCCAGCAGATCGACTTATGCCGCGGCTACCTGGATCTCATGAACGTCCGCATGGGAGGCCGGCTGGAGGTCCGGATCGACGTTGGCGAGGCCGCTCGGGCGATGGCCTTTCCGCCGCTGATCCTGCTGACGCTCGTGGAGAATGCGGTCACTCACGGGATTGAGCCGAAGGTGGGCGGCGGAGCGATCGCGATCGCCGCCTGCGTCGAGGAGGGCAGGCTTGTCGTGAAGGTCGAGGATGACGGAGTCGGACTGACGCCCGGGTCGGGGCCCGGCCTGGGCCTGGCGAACGTCCGCGGCCAGCTTCGGGACCGGTTCGGTGATGCAGCCGATCTGGAGGTCGCCTCGGGCCCTCGAGGCGGAGCCGTGGCCCGGATCCGGGTTCCGGCGACCGCGCCATGAACGGCCGTCCCACCGCTCTGATCGCCGAAGACGAGGCTCCGCAGCGCAGGGAGCTGCGCGGGATGCTCGCGGCCCTGTGGCCGGAACTGACCGTCGTGGCGGAGTGCGAGGACGGCCTGGAGGCGCTGGAGGCTCTGAACGAGCACCAGCCGGACGTCGCCTTTCTCGATATCCGGATGCCGGGACTGAACGGCCTCGAAGTGGCTCGAGAGGCGAGGAGCCCGGCTCAGATCGTCTTCACCACCGCTCATGACGAGTTCGCGGTTCGGGCATTCGAGGCCGGCGCCGTCGACTATCTGCTCAAGCCGGTCGTCGCCGAGCGTCTGCTGGAAACGGTCAGGCGCCTCCGCTCGCGGACGGCCGGCCGGCAGATCGACCTCGCGGCGCTCGCGAGTGCCCTGTCGAGGCACCTGGCGCCGAGGCGGGCGATCAGCTGGATCACCGCCAGCGCCGGCGAAAGGGTGAAGCTGATCTCCGTCGACGATGTTCTGCTCTTCCAGGCGGAGGACAAATATACCCGAGTGACGACCGCCGCGGAGTCCGCCCACATCCGGACCTCGCTGAAAGAGCTGATGAGCCAGCTCGATCCCGAGCTTTTCTGGCGGGTTCATCGCAATGCGATCGTCCGCGTCTCGGCGATACGGCATGTCAGCCGCGACGAGGACGGCAATCTGCAGATATGGCTCAACGGCCATGGGCAGCCCATCCGGGTGAGCGATGCATTTCGGTCCCGCTTTCGGACCATGTGACGCCGGCGAGCGAACCTCGTCCGCGGCCAACGGAACGCCTGGTCTTCGGCTCCCCGATAGGCGGGTCGCGCCGACGGGCGCGCGACGTGCGACATCGTCGGAGCGCCGGCCGGGATGGGTCCAGCCGGGCTTGCGCGAAAGTTGTTCGTTCCGCGATGGGCCATTGCTCCTGAGGGGAAATTAGAGGAAAACGCGTCTCGAGTGGGATGCTGGCCGATCGGTGCACAGAGTCTCGGCCATTCGCCCCGGTCTTCAGGGGACGATCACGATGTGGCTCTTCGACGTTTCGTCTGTCGCCGGCCTTCTTGCCAAGGCGAGCGCGATCATGAGGCACTTGCCGGCTTCGCGGGCGTCAGCCCCCGCGCGTCCCCGTCGCCGAACAGTTCTCGACAGGGCTCGAGCGGCTCTTCCTCTCGCACTGCTCGCGGTCATGCTGGTGACCGGAACGCCGGCAGACGCCGCCCCCGACCCTCCCAACCGTTTTCTTTTCTTTCTGGAAAGCGGGATCGACGCCAGCCGCCGCGGCGACCGCCGCTCTGCCCTGGACTGGCTAGGCAAAGCCTTGGCGGAAGCCCGGCGCCTGGAGCCGGACAACCGTCTGGCCCACGGGCTGGTTCGCGTTCGGATCGCCGGAATCCTCGTCCTGGAGGGCCGCTGCGCCGATGCGGCCGGGGTCGCCAATCAGGCGATCGCCGACGTTCGCGCCGTCTCCGGGGCGCAGGCACTTCGAGTCCCTCAGGACGTCGAGGACGGGGACCTCGGAGCGCGCTTCGCCCTGGCGGCGGCGCAGCACTGCGCCGGCGATTACGAGGTCGAGGCAGAGACGCTCAGAGCCGCCCTTGGGCGTGCCGTGGACGTCTATGGCCGTCGGCCGACGGAATATGAGCCCGCGCGCTTGTCGATCCTTCTGGCGCGGCTCAATTTGATCCTCGACCGGCAGGCCGAGGCCGTCGCGATCCTCCTGAGGCTGGTGGGCCCCGGGCAGAGACCGCCCGAGAACGAAGAGCTGGCCGAAGAGGCGCGAGAGCTTCTCGCGCAACTCCGCCGCTAGCATCCGGCCGGCATGAGCCGCCTTTCGCGATACAGGCTGCTCTGGGCTGCGCCGTTGCTCACAGCCGCTTCCGCGGCGGGCGCTTACGCGCCGGGTGAGCCGCCGCCCGCGGATCGGGTCTCTGCGTCGGCCGAGACGTATAGCGCCCTTGAGCGGGGAGATCTCGCGAGCGCCTGGGCCGGCGCGGAGGCCGCGCTGGCGAACTGCGTTCCGACGGCTTCGCAGCAGGACCGGTGCTTCGATCTCCACTTGCTCGCGACGGGCCTGCTGGCGCTCCTCGACCGGCTCGACGAAGCCGAGGCCCATGCGAACAAGGCGGTGGCGATAGCTGAGCGGACCTTTGCGAAGGATCATCCCGATTTGGCTCGCGCGCAGAGCAACCTCGGCTCGCTGCTCGTCGGACGGGACTCGGCTGCTCTTGCGGAGCCCTATTTCAGGAAGGCTCTGGAAATCCTGACGCGCGGCGGCGAGGCTCCCCGCGAGGATGTCGGCACCGTTTACGGCGGACTGGCGCAAAGCCTGCACGCGCAGGCCCGCTACGCGGAAGCCGAGGAGGCCGCCGAAAAGGCCGTGGCGATCCGGCGTGAAACGGTCGGGCCGGACGATCCCGCAACGGCCGCGGCTCACGTCGTGATCGGCCGGATCTTGCTGGCGCGGGACCGGTACGCGGAGGGGCTCGCGCATTTCGCCGACGCGAGGCGTATCGCCGACCTGCACGGAGACACTCGATTGGCTCAGCAGGCGATTCTCGCGAGAAGCCTTGCTCTCCAGCTCACCCGCCGTGTCGCGGAAGCCGAGGCCGCCGCGCGGGAAGCGCTCGCTCTCGCAGCCGCTTCGGATGGCGAGCAGCATTCCGACGTGGCGGACGCGTATCTCAACCTGGGAGCGTCGATCGAGCAGCAAGGGCGGCCGGAGGATGCGCTGCCTTATTATGAAGAGGCCGTGCGGATCTTGTCGCGTGCACGTGGCGAGCGCAACGACCGGACGGCCTTTGCCCGCCAGAGCTTCGCCCGGGCGCTTTTCGTGACCAAAGCCCACCCGGCCGCGGAGGATAATATGCGTCGCGCGTTGGCGGCGTTGCGAGCTACACGGGGCGAGGACCATCCTCTTACCGCAAATGCCTCCACGGACCTGGGCGCGCTCCTGCTTCGGCTCGGCCGCAACGAAGAGGCCGTCCGCTATCTGCGAGCGGCATATGCGACTTACTCGAAGCGCTCGAATCGCTCGGGCGAGGCCATCGTCCTGTTCAACCTCGCCGGAGCGGCCTGGGGGAAGGACGGGGCAGCCGCCGCCGAACCCCTCCTTCGGCACGCGCTCCGGCTGTCCGAAGACACTGGGCCGGCGGAGTTGCTGCGGGAGCGCAAGATCGCGCTTGCCTCGGCCTGGTTGACCCTGCGCCGGAATTCCGGCCAGGCCTATGCGCTCGCCGACAGCGTGACTCGGGAAATCGTTCGGGAAAACGGCTTCATTCCGCTGACCGACGCGGTCGCCGCGGGCGGCTTCGCGACCCCGCTCAAAGACGCTTTCCGGCTTCAGGTGCGGCTCGCGTGGGCGGCCGCGGAAGCAACGCGATGATCGTGCCGCGGCCCTATGCGCCCCGCGGAGACGGAGGGCGGGGCGTTGCTTCTCGCGATACCGAACGGGCGGGGAGCATCGGCCGATGACGCGGGAAGGGGAAGCCACGATGCGCTCGAAATTCCGGCAAGCGGCTTTGCTTGGGCTCTCCGCGGGGCTGCTTGCTACCGGGCCCGTCAGCGGGCAGCCGGCTCCGGAGCCGGCCGCGGTTCCGGCGAGGACGGCACCGCCTTCCGATGATTCGGCATTCGCGCCGGCCCCTGACATCCGCCTGCCGCCGCTCCCGCCGCTCCCTCCGGCGCCGCGGCTGACGGCGGCGGAATATCGGGACGGCGCATTCAAAGCTGCGCAATGGGCCTTCCGAAGCGAGGCTGCTCTCGCGCTCGATCAACTGGCGGCGAGATTTGCCGGCGGTGGCGCTGCGGTAGGACGCCTGGAGTCCGAACTTCAGGACCTGGTGCGGCAGCAGAAGGCGGCCGAGCGGGCACTGACCGAGTCGCTCGGCCGACGGGGTCCCGAGGCCGCGGCGCAGCGGTCGCAGCTGCGGACGCGTTTCGATCAGCTCGGCGACCGGATCGCGGCCAAATCCGCTCAGATCGAGCAGGAGTTCCCAGCCTATTCCGAGCTCCTTCGTCCCCGGGCCTACGGTCTCGACGAGATTCAGGCGCTGCTCCGGTCGGATGAAGCGCTGCTTCTGATCGCGACGGCGGAAGACGCTACCTATCTGTTTGCGGTCTCGCGCGACGGCTATGATTGGTATCGCTCGCCGAAGCTTGCGCGCTCGAGGCTCGACGCCGTCGTTGCCGGGCTGCGCCAGGGCTTGGCGGGTGATTCGAATCCGGTCGGCTTCGACCGGGCCCTCGCGCAGGAGCTCTATGAAGGACTGATCGTTCCGGCGGCACCGATCATCGCGGACAAGCCCGTCCTGATGACCGTCACGAGCGGCGCTCTCGCGACCCTGCCGCTCAACCTTCTTCCGGCCACCGGCGAAGGCGGAGTTGAATGGCTGGCCGAACGTCATGTGCTGGCGACGCTGCCCTCCGTCTCGAGCCTCGTTGCGGCCCGTTGCCTGCTCGTCGAGACCGCCCGGCGCGCGGCCGGCTGCCCGACCCGTCTTCGGCCCGGCACTGGCGGAGCACCCCTTCGGCGGGCGGGGCCGGTTTTGGCCGCTGCTGGAGCGCCGGCCCTTATCGGCAAGCGTGTCGAGCGCCGTCGTGGATCGCCTCGCATAGCCGAAGCGGCGGGTGTGGGGCTGCTGGCCGATCCGGATCGCCTGCGTGCGCTGCCGTTTCTGGACGGCTCTCTCGAAGAGCTGCAGGCGCTCAAGAGACGGTTCGGACCGAAGGCTCCCGTCCTGATGAAGGAGCAGGCGACCGAAGCCGCCGTCAAGGAGACGGCGGAGTTCGAAACGGCGCGTTACGTGGTCTTCTCGACGCACGGCCTGCTCGCGGGGCGGGCCGGCATTTATGGCGAGCCGGGGCTTGTGTTCACCCCGCCGCCCCGAGGGCAGGAGGATCAACGCGACGATGGTTTCCTGACCGCCTCCGAGGTGGCCCGGATGCGCTTCCAGGCGGAATTCGTCGTTCTGTCGGCCTGCAACACCGCGTCCTCGAGCGGCGACCCCGGGGGCGAGGGCCTTTCCGGGCTTGCCCGGGCATTTTTCTTCGCGGGCGCCAGGTCGCTTCTGGTCTCGCACTGGGAAGTCGACGACGAGGCGACGTTCCAGCTGATGACGGCCGCCTTCGCGGAGCTGGATCGTCCGGGTGTGAGCCGCGGCCGGGCTTTTCAACGCGCGATGGCGATCGTCCGCGAGGACGACCGATTCAATCATCCGCGCTTCTGGGCCGCCTTCACGCTGGTGGGAGATCCCTCCTGAGCGCATTCGAAGGCGTATGTGGCGACTGGAGCCTCGCGCAACAGCTCCACGAACTCGGTCGCGGTCCGGTTCGCCTCGTAATGGGGCGCAAGGAGCAGAAAGGCGTCGAACTGAGCGCCGGCGCCGTAAAGGCGCGCCGCCTCGAAAAGCGACCCGCCCGCTCCGGGATTGACCGGGACGGGCGCGGCGGGCGGTGCAATGGCGGTGAAGCCGCCCTCGGCGCGTAAACCGGCTGAGTCGTCGATCCGGACGCAATAGCGGCCCTGGCGGAGCATCCGGGGTTCCTCGAGTATCAGAACTCTCGCTTCCAGCCCGTCATATTGAACGAGGGACTCCCCGGTCGCGCCGGTGACGCTGACCGAGAAGGGTGGCCTGCCCCCGGCCCATGCGACCGCGAAAGGCCGGCGGCCCGCCGGGACTCGAGCCGTGCCCGCGGCCAGATCCGGCGGCGCCAGCCGGAGTGGGAGCCGGTTCTCCTCCTCGCCGCGCCCGACCCCCGGGGTCGTCCGCAGGATCCTTTGAGTGATGAGGCTCCCGAGCTGGCGAAGCGCGTTGGTGACGATATTGCCGGTCGCGGGAGCATCGATGCAAATCCTTCCCGACCCGAAGGTGAGCGTGTGGTCTCTCCCGTCGAGGCCCCGGACAAGAAGCGATCCGCCTCGGCGGGTCACCTGAAGCTGGTCGTCCGGGGCGAGATCGGCAAAGATGCGCAGAGGGACGGGTCGGCCGGCGCGCAGGAAAAGATAGCCGGCGACCGGGGGCGTGAAATCGACGATGGCATCCGCGGCTACGCGCGTGCAGCGGGCCGGGGCGGCGGCCGCTCGCGCACCGACGGCCAGCGCTCCCGCGGCGATGGCAAGCATGGCTATGCTAAGCGCCGCTCGTCGCACTGCTTCTCCTCCTCCCTCGCCGGCGCTGGTAAGCATGTCTCGTCGAAGGGTGCCGTTCCACTTTTTTCTGCACCACGGTGATGACGGAGACCAGCACATAGATGAGCGCGACCAGCCCGATCGAGACCGACGGGGTCCATATGAGGAAGAACAGCCAGAACGTGCCCGCGAGCAGCGGGGGCGCGAGGAAGCGGGCTCTCGGCCGATGATTGCGGGGCAAGGTCCGCATGATGAGGTGGAAAAGGAAGCCGATGAGCGAAGTTGCGAGAAGCATCACGGCCAGACCGGACCAGAAGGAGAAGGGCTCCTCCGGCCCCTTCCCCAGCCAGGAACGGAGGATGTTCACATGGACGAACGCACCTGGCATCGGCCCCAGCGGCGTCTGGGTGAAATCGCGCGAGCCGGCGGATGACCCGACGACGACCAGCCTGTCGGCGAAGGCTCCGAGATCGACCGGCGCATCGCGTCTCAGAAGTCCCAGCGCCGGGTAGACGATGCCGCCGGCGGGCCAGCTTCGAGTGAGCCGGATTGCCGCATCCGGCGTGAGCTCCAGTTCAAGCGGCCGATCGCCCCGGCACACGACGGTCCCCCGAGTCGCGGATCGATCGGTCCGGTAGGCGCAGCTGGAGCCGCCCTCGGCGGGGTCGAGCGCCCGTTTTGCGCGCGGCAGGCTGCCTTCCTGCCGGAGCAGCAATGCGACGACCGCCGCCGCCGGCAGAACCCGAGGTTGGCTGACCCGCCCTTCGCCGGAGGATTGGTCGAGAAGGCCGGCCTGCATCGTCGGGAAGTGGCGGGTCACTCCATCCTGACCGGCCGCCAGCGACGTCGCCACCCAGATGAGGTTCGGAGAGGAATCGACCGGGCCGCTCAAAGGGGTGGGGCGCCATCTGCCGAGACCCTGTCCGGGGAGAGGCGGGAGCAGGTCCCGCGCCAGGAGCACCGGGATCTTCCGCTTCGCCAGGTTCGAGAGCGACCGGGCGACCAGGCGCAGGTCGGGTCCTTCCGGTAAATAGGCGACATCCAAGTCGATAAGCACCGCCCACGGCCGAGCCTCCGAAAGCCGATCCAGAGCGGCCGCGAGCTTCGGCGGAGGTACAGTGACGGGATCGTGAAGCGCGGCCATCGTTCGGTCATCGAAATCCAGCATCACGACCGGAGGGCGGGACTGCGCCGCGGGGCGATCGGCCAGCAGAGCCATGCGCTGGTCGAGCGCGGGATCGACGATCCGGGCGAAAAAGCCGCGATCGTGTGCGGCATAGAAGAAAAGGTAGGCGAGGGCGGCCGCGAGCGCCGGGAGTAGCGAGACGGCGAGGGCGGCACGGACGGAGGAGGGGGCTGGCCGCCACATTGCCGATGCTCTCCCCTTGTCGCGCCCCATGCCGGAATGGCAACAAGCGAATATCTGTTACGCCCTGCTGCGAAGGCAAGAGTGAAGATGAACCTCCGACGCCGGACCATTGTGAGCCTTGCCGCTGTCGGCCTCGTACCGGCAATGGCTCCGGCATCGGCCGATACCGGCGCGCAGCCGGCGTCGCCGCCGGTCGCCCGGGCCGCGGATGCTGCCGCGATCGTGGCCGCCCATTGCCCGGGGAAGATCGACCAGGCGTGCCTTGAGCAACTCTTCGCGTCGGCGCGATCCGCGCTCGAAAGCGGGCGGGACAGCGAAGCCTATGCCGAGGCGGCGCTCGCGGTCGCCACCCGGCTTCATGGCGAAAAGGGCCTCGACACGGGATGGGCCCACCGCGCCCTGGGCGACAGCTTTCTGGAGCAGAGTCGCCCCGCCGACGCCGAGCGCCACTTCCGCCGGTCGCTCGCTATCCTCGAAAATGGAATGGATGCCCGCGACCCCTTCATCGCCGGTGCTCATAACGCGGTCGGGAGGAGCCTCATGGCGGCCCGTCGTCCGGACGCCGCGGAGCCCTTTTTCCGCAAGGCGTTGGAGATCATGATCGCCGGACGCGGCCCGGACGATCCGGAGACGGGGGTCATCCACAGCAACCTTGGAATGGCCCTGGCGCTGCAGGGGAATAGCGCGGCGGGCGAGCCCCACCTGAAGCGGGCTCACGAGATCGGATCCCGCTCGGGAGGGCCTGGGCCGAGCGAGCCTCTGGCGCGGGCGAAGCATGAGCTCGGCCGAATCCTCTTCTGGCAGGGGCGATTCGCGGAGGCCGAGGGACTGCTGAAAGAGTCCGTTGCGATGTACGCGGCTTTGCGAGGCAGCCTCGATTCGGTCCCCGCCGGGATCCATCGAGTGTTGGGCGAGCTGTTCCTGGAGCTCGGGCGCCCGATGGAGGCGGAGCAGGCATTGCGGCGCTCGTTGCGGGGAGCCGGATCCGAAGAGCCACGGCAATGGGGGTCGGCGGCCGAGACCTACATCCATCTCGCTTCCGCGCTCGAGTTGCAGGGCCGGGCGGCGGACGGTGAAATCTACGTGCGCCAGGCGATCGATGCCCTGGGACGGCGCGAGGATGCCGATGCCGCGGGGGCCTTGCTGGCGCTTGCGATCAACCTGCTCATTCAGAACAGACTGCCGGAAGCGGAGAGGCTGACTCGCCGCGCCGCGGAGATTTTCCTCGAGCTGGGGGGGCCTCGCGACGATCGCTCGGCCAGGGCATTTCGAACGCTGGGCCTTGTCCAGGACGCCATGGGGCGACGCGAGGAAGCGCGTGCGAGCTTCGCGCGCGCGCTTGTCGGCTGGCGCGGAGATCTCGGCGATGTGAGCGCCGCCGCGTCGCTCGACGCGATCGGTACCAGCCTTGCCGCCGAAGGCCGGCTGGACGAGGGCGAAGCTTTCCTCCGTACCGCTCTGGCCATCCGCGAGGCCCGGCTCCCGCCGGCTCATTTCGCGGTTTTGCTTCAGAAGCTGCGCCTGGCCCGGCACTGGCGAGGCGCGGGCGCGCTGCCGCGGCACCGTTACGCCTATTACGAGGCGAGCCTCGAAGCCCTGGTTTCGGCGCGCGGCTCCGATCCGGGGGCGGCGATAAGGGATGACATCCGCAAGGAACTGCAAGGCGACTATCTCGCTCAGGTAGAAGCGGCCTGGCAGGCCGCGAACGGTCGGTGAGCTGCGGATCGGCCAGGTTTTCGGGCGGGCGCGGCTTTGGTTCAGATACGGATTTCCTGCCGGTTGTAGGTGCCGTCTCTGAATCCCGGCGGTGCCCGGTTGTCGGCGGAAAGCCACAGGCCGGCGAATTCGGCCAGCTCCCGGTCCGGAACATGATCGCCGAACGGGCACGCGAAAACACCTTGTCCGGAGCCGGGCCGAAAGTCGTCGAGCCAGTCGCGGCCTTTGCGTATCTCGGCCAGCCTCTCCTCGCTGCTTAGATGATCATAATGCGGGTGTTGCCAGCCGTGATTGGCGAGCCGGACGCCGGCTGAGCTCAGCGCCCTGAGCTCCGGGACGGTAAGGGTCCTGAGATGGCCCGGCAGCTTGGCGGGCCGTGCCTGAAGGGTCATGCTGAGCCCGGAAAGGGCGGTCAGCCTTTCGCTCTCACCCTGGATCGGCAGCAGGTGCCGCTTGAGCGCGCGGCGAAGCCGCACCTTCTCCGCGATCCTGGTGCAGTCAAATTCCTCATCGTCGAACGCGATGCGCGAGCCGAGGCCGTCGACGAGCAGAGTCAACTGGTGAAACCAGTAGGTATTTCCTGAATCGACCTGCCCTGGATTGACGAACAAGGTGATCGCGTGGCCAAGTTCGCGCGCCGACATGGCCATATGGGCGGCTGCGACCGTGGCATCGTCGACGGTCAAGGCATCGCCGTAGCCGAGCGCGGCCGCTTCGAGCGTTACGAAGGGTTCGGCCCTGGCCTGAAGGAACGACCGGAACTGGTCCCGGTCGGGCAGGTATCGAGCAACATATCCGGACTCATTCGCCGCATCCACGACACCATGCGCGACAAAAATCATTTCTCGCCCTCTGCGCCGCTCTATAAAGATAAGGTCGGCCTCGAGAAAGACCCGTGCAATCCGGCCCCGCTTATCATTGACCTCGCCAGACGCATATAAGCTCCAGCCTCGAGTAACGGTCACTCGCCAGCCTTCACGTCCGAGGTTCCGATCTCCCGCCGGATTGAAGAAGAAACTCTCCATAACGGATGTTCTTTTCGCGATGCTTGACTGCTTCCCGAATGAGCCAGGTTGCGCTAAATGCCGAACTCTCACTGAACGGATAACTCCGGGTTATGAGCTTCGCGACTAACTATAGCCGTAGCTTCGAACGGCTGTCGCGGGCCCTGCTCGCGCAGCAGCTGGACATTCCCGAGGATCAGATCGTCCTTACACAAGCCGTGAAGGACGGCGGACTCGATGGCTATCGGGACTTCGGGCTAGGCACAATCCTCGGTCAGGACCTGCGATTCAGCCTTGCCTTCGAAGCCAAGCTGAGGGGCGCAGGGACGAATCCCGGCCTCGACATCTTCGCGAAGGCGATGATCGTCGCATTCAACGGCCGCCGTCATGGACTCGCCGTCACCACCAATCGATTGTTCACCCCGCAATGCGCGAGCGAGGCGGCGCAGTTCCAGCTCCGGACCGGCCTTCAGTTCATTTTCGTGGATGGGCCGCGCGTTTCCTTGTGGATCCGCCCGCGCTTCCCGCGCCTGCTTTCAGAGGGCTACGATCAGGCCTTCCTGGAGGGGCTGCTCTGGAAGGACGACGAGGCAAGAGTGCGGGCGCCCGCGCCGGCGGCGCTGGAAGTGCCGTGCGAGGGAGGGCTGAGGCTGCCCGTGCATGTCACGGTGCGAGGGCCTGACGCGGCTTCGCGAGAGCATTTGCTGGGGCGCGTGGAGGCCCGTCCGATTGCCCGGTCCGGGGCCGATTTGCCCGACATGATCGGAGAGGCGCGACGGAGCGTCCTGGAAGGGGTCGGCAACGCCGTCGCCGCCGCCGAGGGCCTCCACCTGCTCTGGGGTGAGGCGGGCGTCGGCAAGTCGCTGGTGATGGCCCATCTGATGCACGACTTCGCCGGCCGCGGCTGGTCGGTCTCCTGCGTGAACCTGCGCGCCTGCTTCACCGCGCGCGACCTGTTTCTCAAGCTTCTCGCCGCGCTTCTGGGAGTCAATTTGTCGGCGGCGCTCGCGGAAGTCGGCGCAGGCCGCGCCGCGGACCTGCTCGCGGCGCTGCTCGGCTCGGCCGGGAATCCGCCGCCGGGGCTGGAGGCGGCGGCGGCGGCCCTCTGCGCCGATCGCAGCGGGGTTCCGGCCGACCTCGATCATTCGCTTCTCCTGTCCCTTCTGGAGCGAGCCGTCGAGCAACGCGGCGCAGGACCGGGCGTGGCTCCGGAAGCGCTGATCGTTTTGCAGGAAGCGACCTATGCGACGCCGGAAGTGTGCGACTTCCTTTCGCGCGCGGCGGCGACCCTCGGCGTCGGCAAGGTCAGGCTGCTCGTCGAATCGAGGCTCCACGACCTCGACGACGTCAGCAGCCGCAACTGGGAAGCCTTCCGGCTCGCGCTTCGGACGGCCGCGGCGTCGGAATTCACCCTGCTGCCCTTTTCCCGGCGTGACGCGCGAGACTATCTGAACCACCTTCTCCCGGGAATCGGGGACGAGCGCGCGGATTTCATCATCGCGCGCGTCGGAACGGTGCCGTTGTTCCTTGAGACCGCCCGCGATTATCTGCTCGAGCGAGGCGCGGTGGTGGTCCACGCCGGGCGGCACTCGATCCTGGAGGATCTCGGCACCTTCTTCGAAGGCATCAATCCCGAAAAGCCGGTTGCGCTCATCCGACTGCAGGTCGACTATTGGAGCCGCCGTTTCGAGGAGGCCTTTCACGCGGCGGCCATACTCGACGGTCATTACCCGGCGGCGGCGGCCGCGGCAGCCGGCACGGGCGAGCGCGAGGATCGGTTGCTCGACGGGCTGGTTCGGACCGGCCTGTTCGAGGCCTCCTGGCGGAGCGAGGGAGTCCAGGCGCGCCACGGGCTCATCATCGATGCGCTCAAGATGTTTGCAGCCGACAATCCCTTCGCGGCGTCACGCGTCGCTAGGGCGCTGCTGCCCATCGTCGACAGGCTCGAAGCGGATCCCCTGTCGCGGCGGGCGCGCGAAGCCGATCTCAACGCCACGGCCCGGAACCGCACCGAGGCGGTCGCCCTGTCGCACGAGGTCGGCAAGACCTTCTGGCGCCAGCAGCAACTCGAGCTTGCCGCCCGCTACCTGAGCCAGGCTCACAACCTCGCGCGCGAGGTCGAGGAACATGTCGGCCAGGCTCCCGAGCGTCCGTCCGCTCAACTGTGGAACCTGCTGCTGGACCTGCTCGAGCTGCAGGATCAGAGGCACAGGCTGGCCGCCGAAGAGACGACCCGCAGGCTGTCCGACGCTGCCGCACTCTGGAGCCGGGCCCCGGCCCGCGACCCCGTCGCCGAAGCTGAGTTGCGCGTCCTTCGGCTTCGCGCCGGATACGTGTTGTGGCGTTCCGAGCATATGCGCGAGCGGTTCGCGGCCGCCGAAACGACGGCCCGCAGGCTGTTCGAAGCCGTGGCCGAATTCAAGCACCCCGGTCCGATACCTCCGGACGTCGCCGGCCGCTGCCTGGCGGCCGTTGGAACGACCCTCAAGGCGCTCGGGCGGGTCGAGGACAGCCGCGCCTCTTTCGAGCGTGCGCTGGCGCTTTGCCCCGGCTCCCTCGAGCTGGTTCTCAATCATCACTCGAATGAGGCAGCGCTTCTTCTCGCCGATCGGCCGGAGCGAGCCTTGGCCCATTACGACGCCATGATCGCGCTCAGGTCGGCGGAGGCTGCGTCCGATCTCGAAAGCCTCCACGAATGGGTTGATCGCGCCATGGCCCTGTTCCTCATGCGCCGCTATGACGACGCCTTGGCAGACGGATATCGGGCCGAGCGGCTCGCCTCCGCGAACGGAGTCGCGGCCCAGGCGGCGCGGGCGAGAAACATACTCGGTTGCTGCCGTTGGGCGCAGGGCGATGCCGGGGAGGCCGCTCAATTCTTCGAGCGGGCGATCCTCGACGCCGAGCGGTCATTGTCCGACCGTTTTCTCTGGAGAATGCGGACGAACATGGCGGGCGCCGCACTCGAGACCGGCCGACGCGACGAGGCGGCGGCGAATGCCCGGTCCGCCGCGGAGCGGATCCTCCAGGCGAGAGACTCGCAATGGCCCGACCCGGCCGACCTCTTGACCCGCCGCTGGTACCACGCCCTGATCCAGTGCGCTGCGGTTCTCGACCGGCTCGAGGACAGGGAGGCGGTATCCGCTATCGCCGCTAAGGTGCCGGTCGAGGGATTTGCCGAAGAGGTGTCCCGTTTCGGTCGCGGAGAAGGTCCGCCGCCGCCCTGGCTCGATGCGACGAGTGTCCACCACGGCCGGATCATGATCACGGGCTAGCGGACGTCAGAGCGGCGGCGAGCGTCTCGAGAAACGGGTCGATCTCTTCGCGGAAGCCATCGCGCTGCCCGGCTTCGGCCAGCTCGAACAGGCGTTCGACGATCGCCCAAAGCAGAACGACGACGCGCCGCTGCGGCTCCGGGCAAAGGCGCGCGAGCGGATCGCGGACGAGCACCGTTCCCTCGCCCGGCAGGTCGGCGGCGACGCGCAGAAGCAGAAGCGCGGCGTCACGCCCCCACCAGGCGGCGCCCGCCCATTCCCCGCCCAGCAGGCAGCTGCCGCCCGGGCCGGACCCGATCGAGGAGAATGACGGCTCGCCGTGCTGCAGCGAGATGCGGGTCAGAGTCGCTTCGCGCGAGGCAATTCGCCCTGCCCGATCGCGGAGCGCGATCACCGCCGCCTTGTTCCTCGCGCCGACCTTCAGGTCCCCGCGGAGCAGCTTCTCCTCGGTTTCAGGCCAGGCCACGCGAAGTGTCGTCCGCCTCAGCGCCGCCGCGACTGCGCCTTCGGACCGCCAGGGCGACATTTCGCGGCGCTCCCACCAACCGGCGGCGGCGGCCGTAAGGCTTGCCCGGTCGTCGCTGCAAGGCGGCTCCGCCCAGAGGGGCGGGAAGGCAATTAGCGCCTGTTGAAGCCGCTCCAGCGGATTGCCGGCCGCGACCTTTCCGGGCGGCACGTCCCGCAACTGGAATTCCCCGGTTTCGTCCTCGGCGACGGCGGCGAACCCGCGGAAGCGGCTGCCATGCGCCTCCCGCCGGCGGCGGTCGCGTCCACTTCGGAAGAGCGGACCGGAATAGCGACAATCCCAAATCGCGCGTGGCTCATAGGTCGAATACAGATGAGTGAGCATCAGGCACCGGTCTGCGGCGTCCACGCTCCAGCGGAGAGCGCCCCCTTCGCAAGGCAGCGCGGCGATCCTGCCGCTGCCCGGCTTGAGGCCGAGCAGGCGCTCCGCGGCGAGGCGAGCGGCTGCGTCGTCGGGAATAACGGGAGCGAAGGGATAACGGCCCGCGAGTCCCCCCGGAAGCCGGTCGACGATGACTTCGGGAAGCGCCGGAGGCGCTCCCAGGCTACAGGGTTCGGCCTGTTGTGCCGCTTGGGCGTAGACCCGCCCGTGGGCGCGGTAAAAATCCCAGCTGCGCAGCGCGTCGAGGGCCGTGGCCCGCGCGGCGATCCCCATCGATGGCCCGAGCAGCGGCTGAAGGGCGAAATGCTCCATCCGCCGGCGAAGCAGGCTCGTGTCCCCGGCGGAGACGAGGAAGCCGGTCAACCAGTCGCGTACGAGATCCAGTGCAAAGCCGTTCGGGGTGGCAATGACGGGAACGCCCTGTGTCATCGCTTCGAGAACGACTCGCCCGCCCGGCTCGTAGGTCGAATGCATGATCAGGACACGCGCCTTCAGCAGCAGGGCGCTGAGCCCTCCCTCGTCGAGATAGCCCCACCAGCGGAGCCGCCCCTGCGCCTCCAGCCGCTCGAGCAGCCGGCGCTGCGAGTGCCGCGCGCGCTCCTCGGCGATCTCGGAAGGCGCACCTCCGGCAATCCACAGATCGGGACAGCGCGTGCCAAGCCGGGCGACGAGGGAAAGCCATGCCGACAGGATATGAAAGACGCCTTTGCTCCGCGCGATCCGGCCGACGTAGAGATACGGCCCCTCGTTCCACCATGGGGCATGGTCCTCGAGCGAATCGGGCGAAAGCCCGCTCAAGGGACGCAAATATCCGGCAGGTGAGACCTGGGTCTGCCGAGCATGTCGCGAGCCGGATTCTCAAAGGCGCTGCCCACCGGACGCCCGACGACGACGATCCTCTCCGCGGGTACGCCGTAGGCGTGAACGAGATCGTTCCTCTCCTGGGAGCAAATGGAAAAGATGCGGTGCGCCGCGTGGAAGACACGACGCTCGATCGCTATCCGTTCCGGCGGCTGATCATCCTGGCCCGACGCTTCGCGCCGCCAGCCGTTCGAGATGACGGTGTGCACGAACGCCAGGCCGCGCTCGGCGGCGACGTCCATCGCGGCCTGTCCCGAGTTCCAGTAGACGCTGTGGAGGAGATCGGGCGGGCCGAATTCGTCGAAGACTTCCGTCACCGCCGCCACTGTCGTGGCATGCAGGCCCGCGAGCAGGCGCTTGTCGAGCGGGCCGGGCGGACCGATGCGCAGCCGGTGCAGCCAACCATGTGACGAAGTCCGCTGCACCTGGGGGAGTTCGGGATCAGCCCAGCGCGTGAGGAGGATGTGATCGATTTCGCTGCGTCCGAGGAAGCGCATCAGCTCGCGAAGATAAGAGTGGGTTCCTCCGCCTTCGCCGACCCCGGCGGGCATGGCGGGGTCCGCGTGCAGGCAGATAAGCACGACTCGCGGAGCCCCCCTCCCCGCCAACGTCGCGGCCGCACCGTGACCACCAATCATAACCCGGAGTTATCCGTTCAGTGAGAGTTCGGCATTTAGCGCAACCTGGCTCATTCGGGAAGCAGTCAAGCATCGCGAAAAGAACATCCGTTATGGAGAGTTTCTTCTTCAATC
>Ga0196965_1000286_pt1 | contig 34529 bp, 15 predicted proteins | sample S1_20metaG_FD_148668 | JGI IMG/M metagenome (GOLD analysis project Ga0196965, IMG submission 148668) | Soil microbial communities from Anza Borrego desert, Southern California, United States - S1_20 | ecosystem: Environmental > Terrestrial > Soil > Desert | place: USA: California | collected...
GCTTCGATGCCGCCTACTGGGCCGCCAACCTGGCACGGCCGGTCGCGTTCGATGCCGCTCTGGAACAGCTGTTCGACGATGGTCACCGGACGTTCCTGGAGATCGGGCCGAGGCCGCAGTCAATCCATGCCATCGACGCCGTCGCGCGGGCTAAGGGCCGCGCCGCCAGAGTCAGCCAGAGCGCCGGCGAACCGTCGATCCTGCTGCCCGCCCTCGACACGCTCGCCGCCCTCGTCCCCGCCGGACTTGCCCCGAACTGGAAATCCCTCTTCCCCAAAGCAGGCCACCTCCCAATCCCCAAAACCCCACTCAACAAACGAAAATGCTGGGTGGATGACGATGAGAACGTCCTCCGGCCCGTGGTGAAGAGTGCGCACGGACGCCTGGCCGGCGCGCCGGTGACCTCGCCGGCGATCACGGCCCGCATATTCGAGACCATTGTCGACCATCGAACTGACTGGCTCCGCGACCACCGCGTCAATGGCGTCGTGACGCTTCCCTTCGCGGCGGTCGTCGCGCTCATGCTCAGCGCCTCGTCCGAAAATGCGCTAAGCGAAATCGAGCAGGAAGCGCCGCTGACACTTGGAGCTGACCCGATCAGGCTGCAAACCGTGCTTCGCTCCGAAGGATCGGTAGAGCTTTTTGCCGCCCCCGGCGGTGAAGCGGAGCCCAATTGGCGGCGCCTCGCGCGGGCGCAGCTAGCTCGGCCAGGCGACCCGGAAACACTGTGCGCCGGCACCGGCTGCCGCCGCGCCACCGACGGGCGGCCTCTCGATGAGGCCTGGCTGTCAGCCCGCCTTGCCGACGCGGGGCTGGAATTCGGCGCGGACTACCGGCGGCTCGAGGAGGTCGAACGGTTGCCCGACGGCTCCGTTCGCGGAAGGATCCGCTCATCACCCGAGCAACTCGCCATCGCGCCTGCGGTGCTCGATGCCGCGATCGTTGCCGCCGCACTGGTCGCAAGCACGCCTGCGCAATCCGTGCGTGGCCTGCCCAACGCGGCACGGCATTGCTGGTACCGTAGCGGAGCGATCGTTGCGGGATGCGTTGCGACCTTCGATGCCGCCGCCCCCGATCGCCGCGACATCTCCTTGCTCAATGAGGCCGGCGAAGTCGTAGGCTCGATACGTGGACTTGAGTTCGGCGCAGGCGATCCCTCCGCACGGTCTAGGCCGTTCCAAACAGTAAGATGGATCGAACCGCCGGAACCGGCCGCCGGGATGCAGAGCGAGCGCTCGATGCTCCTGCGCGGCGACACGGACGTTGCCGCCGCCATTGCGCGAGCGGCCGGGAAAGCGGGATGGTCCGTCGAGCGGAGTGACGTGGAGCAGGGTCGGGCAGGCTGGCTCGTCGACGCGTCGTTAAGCGGAGGTCTGGATGCGGCAGCGCTGGCCGCCGCCTTTGCTGCAACGGCACGACGCGAGGCAGAGACGCCCGGACGGGGCCATCGCCCCACCCTCGTGGTGACCGCCGGTGCTGTCTGCGTCGGTCGGACGGGCTCCGAGGCTGGTCCATTGCTGCCCAATCCGGCGCAAGCCGCCGTCTGGGGCGCCGTGAAGAGCTGCATGGACGAATTGCCCGACCTCGGCCTTTGCCTGGTTGACGTCGACCCCGCAGCCTTGGACGACAGCGCGAATGGATTGATCTCAGCGCTGGCAACGGGATTGCCGCGCCAGTCGGCGATCCGCGGCGGGATGGTTTGGATTCCCAGGTTCGAGCCACTTGCACTGTCCAGCGGGCCGGCCTTCCGGGCACGGGGAACCTATCTTGTCACCGGTGGAATGGGGGGTGTCGGGCCGCACTTGGCTGAATGGCTGCTTGCCGCCGGAGCGCGTCGCGTTGTGTTGTCCGGCCCTCGGCGACATGCCCGAACCGCCGCTCGGCTCGATGCCGCCGGCAGTCTCGGGCAAGGGGTCGAACTGGCGGCAGCCGATGCCACCTGCCAGTCCCAGATGGCGGCGGTGATCGATCGCCTCGACGATCTCGCCGGAGTCTTCCACTGCGCGCTGAGGCTCGAGGATCGGATCCTGACTCGCCTCGACGAAGCAGCATTTCGCAAGGTCATCGCACCGAAGCTGGATGGGGCCTCCGTCCTGGACCGCCTCACCCGTTCACGCGACCTTGATCATTTCGTCGTTCTGTCGTCGGTCAGCGGCGTGCTCGGCGCCCCCGGCCAAGCCAATTACGCTGCCGCCTCGGCCGCGACCGATGCGCTCGTCGAGGCGCGCCGCCTGGCCGGTCACAGGGCGACGGCCATCGCTTTCGGCCCTTGGCGATACCCCGGCTCGCCCTCGACAGGCTGGTCCGCGACGGATCGCGTCGAAACTGTAGAGGTCGACGAAGGGCTTGCCAGGATAGGCCATATCCTCTCGTCCGATGCGCCGCCCCTGGTAATCGCGGCGCGAATATCGCCCGAGGCTCATGCCGCCTGGCGTACCCGGGTTTCCCGCACCTGCGGCGGGCGCACGCCTTGTCAGGAGCCGCTCCTGGCGGAAAAGGTGCTTGGCTTGCTGGCGCGACGCCTGCACCTCGCCCCCGCCGACGTGCCTGCGGATCGGTCGCTCGCCGCGCTCGGCTTCGATTCGCTGGCCGTGCTCGAGCTCCGCAATGCGCTTGGGGACGAACTGGGCCTCTACGTCTCACCCCGATCGTTGGTGACAGCGCCTTCCATGGCGGCGGTCATCGACGCGTTCGTCGCCGAGGCCGCGACAGCGACCGGGCTCCCCGGGCAGAAGGCGGTTCAACCGACCCTGACGTCCTCGGATGTCGACCGCCTGTCGGATTGGGAGGTGGAGGCTGCGCTGGCGAGCCTGCTGACCAACGAAGGGCCGGCGGCATGAACCGGACGACGCCGCCCTCATCCGGTGCCGTGCCGGCGATCGGCGATGCCGTGGACCGCCGCGCGTTGCTCAAGTCGCTGCTCGAGGCCCGGTCGCCGCCGATCAGCCGGGCCGCCTTCCGGCCCGATCGGGCGGCGCGTCACACGCCCTTCCCGCTCACCGACCTTCAGCGCGCCTACTGGCTCGGCCGGGACCCCGCGTTTCCGCTCGGGGGCGTCGGCATTCACGGCTATTTCGAGCTGGATTGCGAGAGGCTCGACCTGCAGCGTCTCGAATGGGCCTGGAACCAGGTGATCGCACGCCACGACATGATGCGCTGCGTCGTGACCGCGGACGGCATGGCGAGGATCCTGGCCGAGGTACCCTTCTATACCATCGCTTATGACGACCTGAGCCAGCTCGGCGAGGCGGAGCGCGCGCGCCACCTTGCAAAGTTGCGGGAGCGGCTGTCTCACCAGGTCTTCGACCCGGGCCGGTGGCCGGTGTTCGAATTGCGGGCATGCCGGCTCGACGCGACCATCACCAGGCTGCTGATCAGCGAAGACGCGATCCACCTGGACTTGGCGAGCAGCGAGATCGTGACTCGCGAATGGCTGGCGATCTATGCCGGGAAGGCGTTGCCGCCGCCGCCGGATCTTTCGTTCCGTGACATTGTCGTCGCGGGCGCGCTGCGGCGGCCGGAGGGCCCGTCGGCTGGCGACGACGTCGGCGCCGAACTGCCCGATCCGCCGAGCCTCCCCCCACGACCCGATGGCGGGCCCGCGAGGATGATCTTTCATCGACGGAATTTCATGCTGTCGAACGCGGATTGGGCGGTCTTCAAGGCGCGTGCGGCGGAGCATGACCTCACGCCGAGCGGTGCCTTGCTGGCCGCCTACGCCGAGGTGCTGGGAAGGTGGGCCGACGCACCGCAGTTCCTTTTGAACGTCACCGTGCAGAACCGGCCGGACGTACATCCCGACCTGTCGCGCATGGCGGGGGATTTCACCGATTTCGCCCTGGTGGAGATCGACCTGTCGCATGGCGAGTCCTTGGCCAGCCAGGCGAGGCGACATCGCGATGCGTTGTGGCGCGCGCTGGAGGATCCGGCTCGGCGCGGGGTCGCGGCGTTGAGGCAGTTCGGCGCGGGCCGCCGGAGGGAGTTCAGCGTCGTCCCGTTCGTCTACACCAGCTCACTCGGCACGGCCGGCTATCGCGTGCTCCGCGAGCTCGGCAGGGTGACCTACGAAGTCACACAGACGCCGCAGGTCCTGATCGATCAGCAGGTGCTGGAGCTGGATGGCGAGCTCCACCTCAGCTGGGACAGTGTCGATGGCGCTTTCGCGCCCGGCGTCGTCGAGGCGATGTTCGAAGTGCTTTGCGGCCGGCTTCGGGCGCTCGTCGCGGGCGAGCGGGCCTGGACGGACGGCACGCCATTGCCGTTGCCCGCCGCCCAGATCGAAGCTAGGCGGGAGCTGAACGCCACGTCGGCTCCCGTCCGCGAGGCAAGGCTGGAGACCCTCTTCGATATCGAGGCCGCGGCGAGGCCGGGCGGCGTTGCGCTCATCGACGACGCGGGTGAGATGACCTATGCGGAACTCGACGCCGCCAGCCGGGCGCTTGCAGCGGCCCTCTTGCCGCGGCTCCCCGCGGAGCCGGACACTCCGGTTCTGATCTGGCTGCCGAAAGGCCGCAGCCAAGTCCTCGCCGTGCTGGCGGTTCTGCGCACCGGCCATCCCTACATCGCGATCGACCCGGCGACCCCGGCGCACCGCCTTGCCGCAATGCTCACCGCGACCAAGACGGCGGCCGCGATCGTCGACCGCAGGGCCGGGCTGCCCGATCCGCCGGACCTCGATCATCGCCTGCTGATCGACGTAGAAGAAAAAGCGGCGGGGCCGCCGCGTCCGCGGCGGTGGAGCAAGACGGCCTATATCCTGTTCACGTCGGGCTCCACCGGGGTGGCGAAAGGCGTGCCGATCACCCACCGGGCGGCGGTGAACCGGATCGACGACGTGGTGCAACGGTTCGCGCTCGTTCCCGAGGATCGTGCCTTGGCGCTGACAGCGCTGCACCACGATCTCTCGGTCTTCGATCTCTTCGCGATGATGGCGGCGGGCGGCGCGATCGTTTTTCCATCCCGAGGCGGCACCGGTCCTGGAGATCCGCGGATCTGGCTGCGCTGCGTCGCCGAGTCCCGAGTGACGTTGTGGAACTCCGTCCCCGCCTTTCTGGAGATGCTCCTCGCTTTGCCTCCGGCCGAGCTGCGGGGGCGGCTATCGAGCCTGCGTCTGGTGATGATGTCCGGCGATCGGGTGCCGAGCTGGATACCGGAACGCCTCCGCAGTCTTTCACCCACCCTCCATACAGTATCCCTCGGCGGACCCACGGAGACCACGGTGTGGGATGTGTGTTTCGATGGAGCCCGGCTGCCGCCCGGCTGGCGGGATATTCCATATGGCCGGCCAATGCGGAACGCGCGCTATTTCGTTCGCCGCCTCGACGGCTCCGAATGTCCCGACTGGGTACCGGGGGAGCTGTGGATCGCCGGGGAAGGGGTTTCGCCGGGCTATATCGGCGGCAGCGCCGAGGATCGGGCGTTGTTCCACACCGACATGGCGACGGGCGAGCGCGTCTTTCGCTCCGGCGATCTGGGCCGGATCCGTCCCGACGGGCTGATCGAGTTTCTCGGGCGGACGGACCGGATGGTGAAGCTGCGGGGGCATCGGGTCGAGCTGGGCGCCGTGGAAGCGGAGCTGCGATCGCTGCCCGAAGTCGGCCGTGCCTGCGCGTTCATCGTCGAGGCTCCGGGTGGCCGGAACCGGCTGGCAGCGGCCGTCACTCCCAAGGCGGCCGATTACGGGGGTGAAGCGACACGTCTGGCAATCCCGGCGCTTCAACCGGAGAGCCGCGTTTCGGCGGGCCGACGCGTCAGCGCGCTGAGCTTTTCCGGGGCCCCAATGGCTGCCGCCGACCTGGCGGCCTTCCTGTCCGTTTTCTGCGACGAGCCGCACGCCGGGGGCGGCTCGCGGCGGTGCCATCCCTCGGCAGGAGCGAAATCTTCGGTACGCGTGAGCCTTCTCCTTACCGGCCAGAGAGTGGCGGGGCTGCGACAAGGATTCTATCGGCTGGATCCCTGTGCCGGCATGCTGGAGAGGGTCGACGGCTCCGTCCGCCTGCCGCCAGACGCGCACGCGCCGCGGAATCAAGGCCTGGCTCGGGATGCGGCCGCGACGATCATTCTAACCTGCGCGTCCCGCGATCTGGCCGAGGACTATGGCGGAGCCTGGCGCGATCTGGCCTTGCTCGAGGCCGGCTATATGGGCCAGCTGGCGATGATGCATGCCGCCAGCCTCGGGCTGGCCATATGTCCGCTGGGAGGACTCGAACTTCCCGACGATTTCCCGCTGTGCGAAGGAGAGGCATTCATTCACGCCCTTCTTCTCGGCCCGGCGCCCGGCCAGGAGTGGGCCTGTGGGGCCTGGCCGGCTGGCAGCGCGCAGCGGCTCGAGGCGGCGCTTGCGAGCCGGCTCGCACCGCATGCTCGGCCGTCGCTTCTACTCGTGGACGCGATGCCGCTCACCCGCAACGGCAAGCCGGATGTCGAGGCCTTGGCCGCCCTGTGCGCGGCGCGTGACCCGGCCCCAACGTTCGACACCGCGCCCGTTCCAGTTGCCGCGCCCTCGGTGGCGGTTCTCGAACAGGCGCTGAGGTCGGTACTCGGCCGCGATGACTTCCGCCGCGAATGCAATTTCCAGGAACTTGGACTCTTCTCCGCCGACCTCGTCCGCCTTCACACCAGGCTGGTCGAAGCAGGGTTCGAGCTTTCGATCGCCGATCTGTTCCATACGCCTACCGTTGCTGCTCTGAGCGACCGGCTCAGCGGCGCCAGCGACACCGAATCGGCGAGCCGACGTGGCGCATTGCGCCGCGCACGCTTGAAAAAAGCGAAGCCCGGCCCGTGAACGCCGCAGCCGATGCCGCCGAACTCGGCACGATCGATATAGCGATCGTCGGCCTCGCCGGGCGCTTTCCCGGAGCACCGGACATCGCTGCCTTCGAACGGATGATCTTCGAGGGCCGGTGCGGCGTGCGCGATCTCAGCGAGGAGGAGATCAGGGCGGACGGCATATCGCCGGGCCTCGCGACCGCGCCGAATTATGTGCGGCGCGGCGCGCCTCTCGAGGACATTGCAGGCTTTGATCCGGATTTCTTCGGGGTGACGCGGCGGGAAGCCGCCAGGCTCGATCCGCAGCAGCGGCTTCTTATCGAACTCGCCTGGGAGGCGCTTGAGGATGCCGGCATCGTGCCCGCCGCGGCGCCTCAGACAGGTGTCTTCGCCTTCACCGGCAGTCCGAACTACTGGCTCTACAATCTGGCGCGCCGCGACGCCGATTGGTTTGGATCACCGGAATATGTCGAGGGGTTGCTGGCCACCGATCGTGATTATGTTGCGACTCGTTTGAGTTATTTGCTGGGTTTGGAGGGTCCTTCGGTTTCGGTTCAGACGGCGTGTTCGAGTTCGCTGGTTGCGGTTCATCTGGCTTGTCAGTCGCTGTTGTTGGGGGAGTGCGACGTAGCCTTGGCGGGCGGGGTGGCTTTGCAGGTTCCGCATCGCACCGGTTATTTGTGGCAGGCGGGCGGCTATTCGTCGCGTTCGGGGACGTGCCGGCCGTTCGACGCGGCGGCGGACGGCACGGTTTTCGGCTCGGGGGGCGGGGTTGTGGTGCTTCGTCCGCTGGCCTCGGCCTTGTCGGCGGGCGACCGGATCTATGCTGTGATCAAGGGCTCGGCGGTGGGCAATGACGGTTCCTGCAAGCCGGCCTTCGCGGCGCCTTCGCTGACCGGCCAGGCGCGCACGGTTGCGGCCGCGCTGGCGGTTTCCGGGGTTTCGGGGCTGGAGATCGGGGCGGTGGAGGCGCATGGCACGGGCACGCCCCTTGGTGATCCCACGGAGGTGGCGGCGCTTTCGGAGGCCTTTGCGGCGGCGGGGGGCGGGCGCAATGTGGCGCTGGGGTCGGTCAAGGGCAATATCGGTCATCTTGACGCGGCGGCGGGCATTGCCGGGCTGATCAAGATGGCGTTGGCGCGAGCGGCGGGGGTGGTTCCGGCGAGCCTTCACTTCGAGCGCCCCAATCCGGAGATTGATTTTGCGGGAGGGCCGTTTTTCGTGAACGTGCGTGCCCGCCCCTGGCCGCGGCAAGCGCCTTATGCGGGGGTCAGCGCGCTCGGCATCGGTGGGACCAACGCGCATGTGGTGTTGGGACCGGCTCCGTCGGCGGCGGCGGAGCCCGGGGGCGTGCGTGGGTGCTCGGAAGGGGGCGAGCCGGCGCTTCTGGTGCTGGCGGCGCGCGACGGCGAAGGGCTTCGGCGGCTTGCCGGCGGCTGGGCGCGGTGGCTGTCGGGGCCGGGCCGGGACCATCCGCTTCCCGCCATCGCCGCCGCGGCGGCGCATCGCCGCGCCGACGGGCCGCATCGGCTGGCGCTCGCCGGCTGCCGGGCGCAGGCCCTGGCCGAGGCGCTGGCGACCTGGGCCGGCGAGGATCCGGGGCGGCCGGACGCTCCCGCGGCGCCTGGCGCTCGGGCCTTGCCGCCGGCTTCCTGCACGGTCGCCGAGGCGCGAGATGTGGAGGCGCCGGTCTGGGTCTTCTCCGGCCAGGGCGGCCAGAGGCCGGGCATGGCCTCCGCCTTTGCCGGGCTGCCGGGCGCGGACGAGGCGCTGAAGGGCTTCCTCGCTGCGCTTGGCCCCGATCTGGAGCCCGACGCGCTGGCGGCGCTGCTGCTCGGGACGATCGGAGGGGACGGGGCGGACGCGATGCTCTCCCGGCCGGGCCCCTCGCTCCTCGCCCAGGTCGCCACTCAATGCGCCCAGGCCGCCTTCTGGCGAGCGCTCGGCCTGGTGCCCGCGGCGGTGGTCGGCCAGAGCGTCGGCGAGATCGCCGCGGCCTTTGCCGCCGGGGCGCTCGACCTCGATGCCGCAGCGGCGGTCGCGTCGGCCCGGGCCCGGGCGCTGGAGAGCGGCGGCGCGGACGGCAGCATGGTGCTGCTGGCACTCGATGCGCGCTCCGCTTCGGTCCTGATCGACCGCTTGCTGCCGGGCGCGCTGGCCGCCGGGGAGATCTGGATCGCGGTCAGGTCAGGCCCGGAAAGCTGTGTCGTCGCCGGCCGTCACGGCGCCATGGCCAGGCTGGCCGCCGGCCTCGAGTCCGAATCGATCCTCGCCCGGGCCGTCGCTACCGGCGGCGTCGCCAGCCATGGCCCGGCGACAAGCGAGGCCGCCCGGCGAATCGCCGCCGGCGCCGCGCCGGCACCGCGGGCCCCGAACGTCCCGTTCTACTCCAGCGTCGAGGGCTGGGCGGGCAGCTCGCGCCTACCCGGCTTCGATGCCGCCTACTGGGCCGCCAACCTGGCACGGCCGGTCGCGTTCGATGCCGCTCTGGAACAGCTGTTCGACGACGGTCACCGGACGTTCCTGGAGATCGGGCCGAGGCCGCAGTCAATCCATGCCATCGACGCCATCGCGCGGGCTAACGGCCGCGCCGCCAGAGTCAGCCAGAGCGCCGGCGAACCGTCGAGCCTGCTGCCCGCCCTCGACACGCTCGCCACCCTAATCCCCGCCGGGCTCGCCCCGAACTGGAAATCCCTCTTCCCCAAAGCAAGCCACCTCCCAATCCCCAAAACCCCACTCAACAAACGAAAATGCTGGGTGGAGCGCCCGGCGGACGTCGCGATCGAAGACCGGCCTTCGGCAGCCGGCGGCGGCGCGCGGTCACTGTTCGCTTCCCCCGTTTTCTCCCCCTGCGAAGGAACTCAGGCAATCTTTGTCGGCACCTTCCCGGGGCAGTCGGACGAGTGGCGCGAGCACAAGGTCGGCGAGAAAATCATCTTGCCCGCCGCCGCCATCATGGAACTGGCGATCACGGCGGCGGAGGAAGTATCCCGCCACCGCTGCCGCTCCTTGCGCGACGTGAGATTCATGGAAGCGGTCAGCGCCACCGAATCGGCTCAGGTCCCGCTCCAGTTGGTGACATCGGAGCAGGAGGGGATGTGGAGCTTCGGGCTTTACCGCGGGCGGGAAGGCCACAACCACATGCCGGTACGGGACTGGACCTGCGTCGCGGAGGGGCGGATCGAGGTCGGAGCCTCGCTCGAGGTGCCGCCACCGACCTGGCCAGGCGGCGATCTCGAAGAAGTGCTCGAGGGAGACCTGTTTTACGAGCAATTGGCGCGACAGGGCCTGCATCTGGGTCCCGGCCTGCGGGTTGTGGAGCGAGTCGCCATTTATCGCGACCGTATTGCCGCGCAGGCGGCCGCGCGCGAGGGCGCGAAGCGCACTGCTGCCCATGCTGTTCTCGACGCGGGCTTCCAGTCGCTGATGGCGAGGCCAGGGACGCCGCGCCACGTTCTCATGATGCCGACGGGCGTGGCGGCGCTCGAGATCTACGGCGCCGGATGCGGCGACGAGACACTCTACGAGATCGAGACGCCTCGCAACGGCGAGGCAAGCCACGGCGGTGGGGCTCCGGAAATCTCGATCTTCGGCAAGGGACGCCAGTTGCTGTTCCGGATCGAAGGCATTTCGACCCAGGAGATCGCGCTGCCGGAGCCGGTGTCGCGCTGGCTGAGCGAGATAGAGTGGATTTCCGTAGCGCCGCGCCTCGACAGGCCGACTGTGTCAGCCTGCGTCGTCGCCGATGCCGGCGCGTCCGTGTCGGCGCTATCGATCGGGCGCGGCGTGCCGATTCTCCGCCACCGGGAGGTGTTGACCCGCGGCCTGCCGGTTTGTGAGCATGTCGGCTTCGTCCTGCCCGAATGGCGGGAACTGGAGGGCGCCGAGGCGATGGTTGAAGAGGTCGTGCGGTGCTGCACCGGCCTCGCGCGTATCGCCCGCATCCTATCGGACCGAGTGGGCAGCGGCGGCGGCAAATTATCGATCATCATGACTGGACGGCCAAGCCCAGGGCCCGAAGCGGCCATGGCTCGTGAAGCGGTAGCGGGATTCGGCCGCACGCTCATGGTCGAATATCCGGAACTCGCGCCTCAGATCGTGGACCTCACCGCTGCTGGATCGGCGGTGCCGCTGGCGGACATATTGGCGTTCGGGAACGAGTCGGAGCTTCGCCTCTCATCCAGCGGATGGGAAGCGCCGCGGATGCGCCGTTCTCGGGCGAGCGGTCAGATCGAGCTGCGAGCCGACGCAGCTTATTTGGTAACGGGCGCCACCGGCCGGCTCGGCACCGCCCTGCTGCAATGGCTCATTCGCCGTGGCGCGACCGAAATCCTCGCCCTCACGCATTCACGGTGCTTGCGACCGTCGAATCCGGTTTTCGCCGAAGCCAGGGCGAAAGGCGTATCGATCCGCCAGGAGGCGGTCGATCTGGCGCGGGCCGATAGCGAAGCCGCGCTCGCCGGGATTCTTGGCCGTACGGACAAGCCGGTCAGGGGTATCTTGCATCTGGCAGGCAGCCTCTCCGAGGCATCCGCCGCCAACTGCACGGCCGAGGAAATAGCGGCCGCCATGGCCGTCAAGGCGGGTGGCGCGCTTCGCCTCGCCCGGGCGGCGCAGGGGCTCGAGCTCGACCATTTCGTGCTTTTCTCCTCGCTGGCCGGGCGGCTGGGAGCGCCCGGACTGGGTGCCCATGGCGCGGCCTCCGCGGCACTCGCGGGTCTCGCGGCCGAGCGTGTCGCGTCGGGAGCGCCGATAGCGCTCGTGGAATGGGGGCCGTGGGCGAACGCCTCTCCGGCCGTTCGAAACACTGCTCATCGCGAAATGGGCTTGGGGATCATGCCTCCGGAGGAGGGGTTCGCCGCCCTGGAAGCCGCCATGGCGGCGCCGCCCGGAGTTCGACAGGCCTTCGCCTTTGATCCGGAGCGGTGGCTCGCGCGTTTCCCCAGCCTGTCGGTCCCGCCAATTCTTGATGGCCTGACACCATCGACGGGACGAACAAGCTCGCAATCACGGCCCATTATCGATTGGAGCCAGCCGAATTCAGCGCGCCGCGCGACGCGCCGACAGGTACTCGAAGCGCTGGGGCTGGCACTGGGGCTCGCCGGCGAAGACATAGACGAGGCTCGTCCGTTCGCGGAACTGAGCCTCAATTCGATGATGGCGCTGGAATTGCGAACTCGGCTCGAGGACTCGCTCGGAATCCTCATTCCCACCACCCTGATCTGGCGGCATCCGACGGCGGCGCGGCTGGCCGAGGCCCTGACCGAGATCGGGTTCCAATCGGCGCTGATGAAAGAAGATGCGTGAAACCATGACGTCCATCCGCTCTGATCCGCTGCGGGAACGGGTCTCCGTCATCGGCGCCGCCTGCCGGATGCCCAACGAGATGAACACGCCCGATGACCTCTGGCGCTTCCTGGCTTCCACCCGCAGGCTGACGGGCTGCCGCCCTGGCTCCGGCCGTTTCGGCAACCGTGACATCCCCGCATCGGGTTCGTCCGTCCTCGCCAACTATCTTGATCGAATCGACCTCTTCGATGCCGCTTATTTCGGCATTTCTCCGCGCGAAGCCATTCGAATGGACCCGCAGCACCGGATGTTCCTGGAGCTGGCGATCGAAGCGCTGGAAAACGCCAACCTGCCCGCGGAGCAGCTGGCCGGCCAGTCGGTCGGCGTCTTCATCGGCATCTACCGCACCGACTATGCTTGGTTGCCCGAGGCCATGGATTGTCCGCCGGACGTCCATTCGGCGACCGGCGGTGGGGCCGTCTTCGCCGCCAATCGCTTGTCGCACGTGCTCGACCTGCGCGGTCCGTCCATGGCCGTCGACACGACCTGCTCCTCGTCGCTGGTCGCGACCCATTTGGCCGTTTCCGCCTTGCGAGCGGGCGAGTGCGACCTCGCCATCGTCGGCGGCGTGAACCTGATCCTGTCGCCGGACGTGGCGGCGTCGTCGGAGAAAGCCATCCCGGCGTCGTGGAGCGGCCGCTGTGAAAGCTTTGCCTCCGGGGCCTCGGGGGCGGTGATGGCCGAAGGGGGCGTGGCTCTGATCCTTGAACGCGCGACGGAAGCGCAGGTCAACGGCCACCATGCCATCGCCAACATTCTGGGCTCGGCGGTCAATCATGACGGCCAGGCGAGCTCGCTCACCTCGCCGAACCCCGCCGCGCAGTCGGACGTTATATGCGCGGCGTTCGAACGCGCCGGACTGTCCGCCGAACGGCTTGCGTACATCGAGGCGCACGGCACCGGCACCGAAGTCGGCGATGCCATTGAAATAGAGGGGGTAGCGGCGGCCCTGAAGCGGCTTGGACGTCGAGGAGACCCGGTGGAGATCGGGTCGATCAAAGCGCAGCTCGGGCATCTGGAGGCGGCGGCGGGGGCCGCAGGGCTGCTCCGCGCCTGCATGAGCCTTGAGCGCGGAGTGGTGACGCCGCATCCCCTCGACGGAAGGCCACATTCGCTTTTCGACGACGTGATCAGCGTTCGTCCCGCCATCCGCGGCCTGACCCTAGGCACCGACTCCCTCGTAGGAGTCAGCGCCTTCAGCCTGGGCGGCACGAATGCCCATATCGTGCTCGGCCCGGGCGACCGCCGCATGCGGCACGAGCCCGGGGGTTCCAGGCGGGCCGAAACAGGCGTTGGAAACGCCAGCTGGGTGGTCCCGTTCTCCGCCAGAAGCGCCGCCGCCCTCTCGGCGCGGGTCGAGAAACTGATCGACGCGCTTGATGGGCAACAGCTCGCTGCCGCCTCCGTCGCCGATATCGCGCACACCGCGAGCGTGGGACGAAGCGCCCTTGCTCACCGGCTGGCCGTCATCGCCAGCGACCGATCCCAGCTGCGCGACGGCCTCGGCCGGGCGGCGGCGCGCCTGGCGAGCGGCAAAGGTTGCCGGCCGAGCGGAGCGAGCCACCGGGAGATCGTGTTCGTGTTGCCCGGACACGGTTCGCAATGGCCCGGAATGGCCGAGGGATTGTTGGGCACGGACGCTAACTTCGACGCGGCGGTCGCCCGGCTCGACGAAGCCTTTCGCCCCTATCTCCGGCAATCAGTCGCGGAGCTTCTGGCCGCGCCGGCGCCGCCCGCCGCCCTGAGGAATTGCGCGGAGGGGCAGCCGGCGCTCTTCACGATGCAGATCGCTCTGGCCGAGCTCTTTCGCGCCCGGGGCGTCACTCCGAGCGGGCTGCTCGCCTACAGCGCCGGAGAACTCGCCGGAATGGTTTTGAGCGGGATGCTGGACGAAGCAGATGCGGTGCGGCTTTGCGCGGCCCGATCGGCGATGGCGACGCCCGAAGGAGCCATGCTCGCCGTGCGGCTTCCGGAACGCGACGTGCGGATCGCCATGGAAAGAATAGCGCCGGAGCTGGCACTGGCGGCCGTCAACGGCCCGGAGACCACTATCGTGTCGGGTCCCGCGGCGGCCATTGCCCGGCTGGCGGCGGCGCTCGACGCCGAAGACGTGCTGTGCATCGACGCGGGCATACCCTATTCATTCCATCATCCGGTCATGGCGGACGCCGCAATGGGATTGCGGGAGCTGTTCGAAGACCCCTCGATCGCATGGCGCGACCCGGTCATCCCCTTATATTCCAGCACGCTCGGCGGCGAGTTGACGCGCCAGGGGGTGAACTCCTCTTACTGGCGAGCCGCAGCCTGCGACACCCTGCGTTTCGATCGCGCATGCCGGGCCGCGCTCGATGCGGGCTTCCATGTCTTTCTCGAGATCGCGCCATCTGCCGCGCTGACTGGCGATTGCCGCGACACGATCGCCGCCAGCGGCTGCGGCGGGTCCGCGATCCCGTCGCTCAGGCGAGGGGTCCCGCCCCAGCGCGCGCTTGCAGCCGCCGCCGCCGAGTTATTCGAAGCGGGCGCGATCGCCTCGCCCCGCGCGTTCAATCCCGCTCTCGGATCAAGCATCCGGCTGCCTGCCGGCGCGTGGGATCCTCAAAGCTTTTGGTGGCCTGCCGCCCCCCAGCCGAAGGCGGCCCCGGCTCCGGCCGCGGCTGGGCGGGACCCAAGAATGTTCGGGCTCAAATGGCAGCGAGATTCGGGCAAGGCCGCCAGGTCACTTATCTTGAGTGCGGAAGCCTTGAGCGAAATCGACGCGATTACCAGGCTGCGCGCCGACCGGGAGGGGCTTCGCCTCTACGCCAGCCACGAGGCCGAAATCGACCGTATCTGCGGGGGCTTCGCATGTGCCGCTCTCGCCGAACTGGCCGGCTCGGATGGGTCCGAACGGCCTCTCGATCCGGAGGCCCTGGCCCGCGGCCTGTCGCTGGATCGCGCCGGTCGCCGCTTGCTCGGCCGGCTGATCGGATTAGCGAGCGGCGCAGGCTTCCTTCGGCGGGAAGGAATGGCCTACCGGATCGCGCCGCACCCCGCTCCGGCGGACTTGCTCCGGGACCTGGGGGCCCTATCGCGCAAGCTGCCAGCGGCGGCGGCGGAACTCGGAATGCTCGCCCGCACCGGGCCGCACATTGCCGCGGTCCAGCGTGGCACGTGCGACGCGCTGCAATTGCTGTTTCCCGATGCGGCAGTCGACGACGTCGCTGACATTTTCGGATCTTCCGGAATAGCCGCCGTCATGAACGCCATTGCTGGCGACGCGGCGCGGCAGGTGCTCGCCGGCTTTCCCGCGGGCTCGAATCCACGAGTCGTCGAAGTCGGCGCCGGCACCGGAGGGACTTCCGCCTCGCTCATTCCGCACATGCTCGCGGCGGGCGGCAGCTACCTGCTGACAGACATCTCGCGCACGCTTCTACGGTTCGCCAAGCGGCGCTTCGCGGGGGTGGAGGGCGTCGCGACGCGACGGCTCGACATCGCATCGGACCCCGGCGAGCAAGGGTTCGGGACTGGCGAATTCGACTTGGCCATCTGCGCCAACGTCCTTCATGCATCGCCGGACGTAAAGGCGGCGCTGCTCAACGTGCGCAGCCTGCTGGCGCCGGGCGGCACTCTGTTGCTCGTTGAAGCGGTGGCGCCCCAGCCCTTGGTGGATGTGACCTTCGGCCTGACGCGCGACTGGTGGGGGTATGATGATGTGGATCGCCGCCCCGACCATCCGCTCCTGTCACGCGCCGCCTGGCGGACAGTGTTGGCCGAGGCCGGATTTCGCGACATTCAGTTGCTTCCGAACGACGAGGCCCTTGCCGACGAGCTTGGCTGCGCCGTCATCGTCGCGCGGGCCGCGGGGGTGACGTGCGATGCGCGAGCCCGGCGACATTGGGTCGTGATCGGGGCCGACAACGCCACCCGAGCCCAGGTCGCATCGGCCCTCGCGCCCGAGGCGGCGTCGGTCACGGTGGACGAGACGGGGAGGGTCATGGCCGGGCAAGCTTCGGCGGATGGCCCGTGCGGCGTCGTGGATCTGCGTCCGCTGCAGCGGCTTGCCAGCGAACAGCAGGACTCCGGCGAGCTCATGGCGGGGTTCGGCGATTTGATGGCAGATTTGCTGACGCTCGCGCGGCATCTCGCCGGACGCCGCGCGCCTCCGCCCCTCTTGGTCATGCCCACCCTCCTGGCCCATGCCGCCGGCTCGGCCGCGGCCCGGCCCGATCCGATGCAAGCAGCGTTCGGTGCGGTTTGCGAAGCGATGGCGGCTGAACATCCGGATTGGGACGTGAGGGGAATCGACTGCGCTTGTGCCGCGCCGGCGGCGGTGGCGGCGGCGGTACGCGCGGAGGCGCTGTGCGAACGGGAAGGCGTCAGGCCGCGCTATGACGGCGTGCGGCGCTCGACTGCGCGCCTGGAGTCGATTTCATCGCAGCCGACAGTGCAGCCGTCACTCGATCCGGATCGTCTCTTTGTCGTCACCGGCGGGCTCGGTGCGCTGGGTTTGGAAGTCGCCGATTGGCTGGCCGAACGCGGCGCGCGCCGGATCCTGCTCGCGCAGAGGAGCCGAGGGAAGGATATCGCCGCGGCGCGGATCGCACGGCTCGAACAGCTTGGTATCGACGTTGCACTGGCGGCCGTGGATCTCGCCGAGCCTGCGGCGGCCGCCGAATTTGCCGCCGCGGTGGCGGCGTCGCCCGCCGGGTTGGGCGGGATCGTCCATTCGGCCGGGGTGTTTTCCGACGGGGTGCTGATTTCGCAGGACTGGCAGAAATTCCGGACCGCGCTGGCGCCGAAGCTGGTCGGCGGCTGGGAATTGTACCGCGCGCTGTCTGGCGCAGATGGCGGATTCATGATCTTTTGCGGATCGTGCGCGGGTCTGTTGCAGCCGTCCGGAGTCGGCAATTATGCCGCTGGCAACGCCTTTCTTGGCGCCTTAGCGTCGCGCGCCCGAGGCTTTGGCATCAATGCGACATCGATTTCCTGGGGTGGCTGGTCCGACCTGGGAATGGCGGCTCGCCAGACCGAGCGATGGTTGGACCGTTGGCGACGCATGGGAGTTGAGGGCCTTTCGCGCGAGGACCTGCGGGCCGCCCTGGATTTCGCCGCCGCCGGGGCCGCGCCGTCAGAACTGTGGGTGATGAATGTCGACTGGGCCCGCTATCGGAGCCAGTCGCCGCCGTGGCGCCAGTCGCTTCTGGACGATTTGCGAATTGAGCCGGCGGCGGACATTGCGGCAGCGGCCGATCCACCTCCCGCGAGCTCCGGTATTCAGAGAATAAGCGGCCTCGAAACCCTGCCCCCGCCCGTACGTCGCCGCCGTATAGCGGGCGCCGTGCGCTCGCTCAGCCTGCGTATTCTTGAGCTGGCCGACCATTACGATCTGGAGGAGGACCTCCCACTGGCGGATCTGGGGCTCGACTCGTTGCTGGCGCTCGAGTTGCGGACCTGGCTGTGTGAAGCTTTCGATCTTGAACTGCAGCCTACCTTGCTGCTCGATTGCCCAACGGCCGGAGATTTGATCAGCTTCCTGGACGAACGCATAATCGTCCGTTCCGGCCGGCTGTGCTGAATCAACGGACGACAATCAGGCCCTCGCTTAGAACCTCATCCAATACTTCCACGACGCGGTCGATGTCTGTGTCTAGAGTAAGATAATGGACGGCGATTCGAACGGATGGCGGATGGCTGTGTGCCCGCACGACTATTCCGCAAGCCGCCAATCGCGCTAGAATCTCGGCGCTGGATCGCCTTGCGATCTCGACCGCCACGATGCCGCTGTCACTCGCCGAGCCGAGCACGGCCATGCATTGGTGCCGTTCGGAGAGGCACGATAAACGGTCGCGCAGCCGTCGGCCCAAGGCGGCGATGCGGGCGAAGCGTACCGGCGCCGGCGCAAATTTATCAGCCGTCGCCAGCGCTCTCCTAAGCCCCGGGACGAGCGCGTTGGACAATGTTCCGGATTCGAAACGAGTGGCCCCCTGGGCCAGCGCCAGTCCAGCGGTGACCTCCACCTCTGAGATGGCGCGCCAGCCGATCTGGCTCGGATGAAGCCGATCCGATCGCAGCATTGCGCAGGCCAGGCCGTCGGGTCCGCAAAGCCACTTTTGCCCGCTGAACGCGTAGAGATCCACGTCGACGTCGCGGAGGTCGATCTCGCGTGCGCCGACCGCCTGCGCCCCGTCGATCGCGATGACGGCGTTCGCGGCCGGTCCGTTGCGGATCGCCGCGACCACCTCGGGCAGCTCGATCGCCTCTCCCGTCACCCAGTCGACATGGCTCAGGACCACCAGCCGCGTCCTCGGGCACAGCCGACGGGCGAGACGCGCCGTGAAGTCGGGTCCCTGATAGGGGCGCGGCAGGCCGCGGATGCGGACGCGATGAAGCTCGGCCACATGCGAAGCGCACAGCCAGCTCCCCGGCGGCTCCCCCTCGCCGATCACGACCACGTCGTCCGGCTTCCAGTCGATCCCGGCAAACGCCAGTGCGATCGCCTGCGAGACGCTGCCGAGCAGCGCGAGCTCCTTGGGCGAAGCTCCGATGAGGGCGGCAAGCGCGTCGCGCAGGGCTCTTTCTTCACGGCGTATCAGCGCCGCCGCCATTCGCGACGAGGGGCCGACCGCCTGGAGCGTCAGCATATTATCCGAAACGGCGTCGATCGCCGCGCGGGCCATGACTCCGCGCGTCGCGTAGTTCGCATAGACGCCGTGCTCGAGGGCGGGGAAGCCCGCACGATGGGTCACGAGATCCTGGCTTTCAACGATCACGGAATCTGCGCCAGCCTCGCCCGGTCCGTCAGGGTCCCGGCAAGCGAGCGGAAATCCGGAGCCCGGAAGAATTCCAGCAGTGGAAAGACAATGTCGCAGCGCTCACCCATCGCCTCGCGCATCTCGACAATCATGATTGAATCGAGCCCGTTACTTTCGAGCGAGGCTTCCAGATCGATCGAGGCCTCGCTGGCGAACAGCGCCGCGGCGGCACTACTTACGAGATCGTCAAGAACCGATTCGACCGTCAGAGCCACGCGGCCGGCCGGCTGACGGCCAGCAGGCCGCGGCGCATCGCTCGAGGGCGCGGGCAGCATGTCCATGAATAGGCTTCGCGCCGCCGCATTCGGGGCGGTTTCGCGGTAGACGCGCCAATCGACCGGCGCGACATAAGCGTGCGGCGTTTCGGACGCGATCAGCGCGGCCATGGCAGCAAGCGCCTCTTCCGCGCCGAGGCTGCGCATGCCCAGCAGCTGCAGCCGTCGGTCGTTACCCTGCTCCGCGGCAAGGCCGATGCCCTCCCATGGCCCCCAGCCGATGCTCGTCGCCGGCCGCCCCGCGGCGCGCCGCGCCCGCGCAAAGCCATCAAGCGCAGCCGCCGCCGCGGCATGGGCACCTTGCGCCGGCGGACCAAACAGGCTGGCCGCGGACGAGAACAGGACGAATGCATCCAGCGGGTCGTCCAGGGTCGCCTCATGAAGCTTCCAAGCACCGCCGAGCTTGACCTCAAGCGAGTCGGCGAAATCCTCGGCGCGACGTCCGATCATCAGCCCATCCCGCAATATCCCGGCGGCATGGAACACGCCGCCAATCGGTGCGCGCGCCCGGCCGGCGGCCGCCAGGCCGGCCGCGACGGCCGGCTCCGCCACATCGCCTTGCACGAAGACCAGTTCGCATCCTCGGGAGCGGGCCGCCGCTTCGAGTGCTGTGCGGTGGCCGCCCTGGCCGTTGCTGCGCGCCACGGCCACGATTGAGCCAGCGCCGCGCGAGATCAACCAGGCAAGCAGAGCCCGCCCGATTCCGCCCGACCAGCCGGTGACGATGTAAGAGCGGTCCCTGCGCGGCGCGAACACCATGTCCGCGACGATGGTCCTTGCCGCGGCCCGCGGTACCGCCACATCCGTGCCGGACAGGATCCACGCCGCCTCCATTGCGGGGTTGGCGATCAGCTTCGCCATCTGCTTGGCGGCGGCATCGGTCGCGCCTTCGGCGAAATCGAAGATCCCGCCCCAAAGCTCCGGATGTTCCGTTTGAATGACCTGTGCGAGACCCCAGAAGCCCGACTCGCCAGTGGCAGCAAGGCGGGGCGCCGGAAATTGCGCTCTGGTGACGATCCAGACTTTGGGCAGCGCCTCGGTGCCGGAAAAACCTCTCAGCATGGCCGCAACTCCCGCCATGGCGTCGCTGGTCCGGCTGAGATCGTCCGCATCCGGCACGATGACGACGTGACCGCAACCGCTCGCGTTTTGCAGCCGCGCGAATTGTGCGAATCCTTCGACCTGGGACACTGCCGATCCTGCCCTTTCCAGGGCAAGGCGGCATGCGCCCGCCAGCTCGCCCCGCCCAACCACGAGGCAGGGCGCCGTTACGGTGGCCGGCGCTTCGGTGACATTGTGCGGCTGCAGCCGGATTTCGGTGATGCGTACCTTTGCGGGATCCGGGGCGGGACGCGCCAGCAAGCCGCGCATCGACAAGATCACGCGTCCGTCACCGGCGAGCAGGTCGAGAGCACTGGTCGAGCCCGCCGCCGCGACGACCGTCGCCTTTTGCGTCGCCTGTCGCCCGCCGATGAATATCTCATCAACGCTGTGTAGCATCTGGATGCCCGAATCATCGCCGGCCGCTGCGGAAAGCGACTGTAGCGCGCCGTCGAGCAGCGTTGGGTCAACCCGATAGCCGCCCGTGCCGAGATCCTGCTGGACTTCGATAAGTCCGGTGACAGCGCCGTTTCCGGCGACCGCCAGCCGGGTCAAGGCGCGGAACGCCGGACCGTAGCCGATGCCGCGGGCATCCAGATTTCGATAAAAGGCGTCCAGGCCGACATCCTTCATCCCCTTCGGGCACTCGATCGGCGCGGGCGCGCGCGCGGGAGTCTCGATCCGACAATGCATCAGGCGCTGCCACGGAGTGTCGGGCGTACCCGCGACGCGCCCGTAAACCGCCGCTTCTCGGCCTTGTCCAACGCCCCGGGTGACATGGGTTTGAATTTCGACCGACCCTTCATCCGAAACGAACAAGGAATTTTCCAGGACCACCTTCAGAAGCCGGATGCCCGCTGCCGGCTGCTCCTCGCCGACGGCGGAGACGACGGCCTCGATCGTCGCCGCGGCGGGCCAGACACAGACGCCATTAACCCGATGATCGGCGAGGAGAGGATGGGCGGCGGAGAGATGCGTCTGGTAAATCGCGATCGGGCCCGCGAGGTCCACGGGGCCCACCAGAAACGGATGCCGTGGGGCGCCCGGGCCAGCCGGGGCGGTATCGAGACAGGCGTCGAGGTCGCGACTGACGAAAGGGGCCTCCGCCGCACGGCCCGTCGTCAGCTCGAGGAGATCATTCTGTGCATCCCGATCCACAGTTCCAAAGCAGAGCAGCACCAGCCGCTCCGTTTCCGGGTTGAACTTGGATTTGAACTGCAGCTGGCGCCGAAATGCGTCATCGACCAGCGCGGGCAAGTCGCCGCCGGGCGGCAGCGGCAGCCGGTAGCTGCCGCCAAGCGAGAGAATGCCCGCGCCCTCTGCGGCTAACTGGAAAGCGATTTCGGTGATCATTCGTTCGGTGCAGCCCGGCGGCGTGCCTCCGTCGTGAAACTCCATGTCTAGAAGCCATCCATCGCCCGCTCCGAAAGCAGTGAGAGCAGCGAGCGCATAGGTTTGGCCATGGGCCCTGGCGGCATAAAGCCGCCGGTACGAAGGTAATTGGCCGGTCGAGATCTCGGCCAACAGCTTCTCGGCGGCTGGCACGCCTCCCTTGGCGGCCGACCAGTTGCGGATAATCTCGGCTACTCTGGCGTCAGTCCGAGCCTCCGTGTCCTGTATCCGGATCGTCTCTCGCTCCGGGGCCTCCCGGTATCGTGCGAGGCGAGACCTAAGTCGCCGTAACCCCGGCAGGTCGGGATCAAATCCTCGCAGGTCGAGCTGGTGGGAAACGCCGAAGGAGATCGAGCATGCCTCAGGCGCCTCAAACGCCGGCAGCAATGCCTCGGGAAGCACGACCGCAACCACCCCGCCGCGGTTGACGACGTGCGCGCACAGCCGCCGGAGTGCCCGGCGGCAGACATCCGAGACTCCCAGCATGGCCCAGATCAGGTACGTCTTGCCGTGATTCGCAATCCAGAAGGCGGCCTCGTCCTCCTCCGTCAGCCAGACACGCGGTGCGAGGTGGCGCATGTTGAGCGAACGCAGACCGAAGTGGTCATGCCGTTGTATCAGGCGGTCCAACAGGACAGGATTGCAGGGATCGTCCTTCGCGACCGGCGGCGCCGGCCGGATGGCGGCCGCTTCGCCGTCCTGGCCGCGCAATTCGGTTATCCAATGGTATTTGCGCTGCCAGGGATAGGGCGTCGTGGGGCTCCAATCTCCTTCCGGGACGATCCTGGTCCAATCGAGATCGTGTCCCGCGCTGTATAGCGCGGCGAGGGTGGCGAGCGGGCTATGAGGTCTCCCCGCCTTGATCGGCGCCATGCTGCCGAGAACGTGCCCCCCTTTGCCTGCGGCCGCGACGCTTTTGCGGAGCGCCGAAAGCAGTACCGGGCGCGGGCCGACTTCGATGAAATCACAATAGCCATCTTCAATCAGCGCCGAAATCGCGCGGTGAAAGCGGACCGGCTCGCATAGGTTCCCGCCCCAATATTCGCTTCCCAAATCTCGCCCCTCGACGCGCCCCCCATGGACCGGAGAATAGACGGGGACCGCACCGGGTGCTGGACATAGCTCCCCGAGCGCGGCGAGAAAATCATCCCGCAGATGGCCGACAAGGGGGGAATGCCCGGGCACGCCGTCGGTATCGACATGGCGTGCCAGGATCCCCCGCTCCAGCAGTGCGGTCACGAATGCCTCGACCGCTGTCCTTCGGCCGGAGACAACCGTGTCCGCGGGGCTGTTAAAAGCCGCGATCGTCACGTCGGAACCGGTCGCGGCGATCGCATCCAAGATCTCTTGGTCGCTGCCTTCGGCGAGGGCCATTGCACCGCTGCCGGCCACCCGGTCCAGAGCAAGGCTTCGGATGAGGCACAGGCGAGTGGCTTGTTCATCCGAGAGCATCCCTGCGGCAAGCGCGGCGGCGATCTCGCCCATGCTGTGCCCAACCACTGCCGCCGGCTTCACTCCCCAATCCGAGAACAAGGCGGTCAGCCCGACTTGGACGGCAAACAAGGCCATCTGGCTGGTGACGATGCGAGGCGCATCGACGGTTTCGGGCCTGTCCATCGCATCCCACACCGACCAGCCTCGGGCCCGTCGGAGATGCTCGTCAATCGCGTCAATGCGGCTGCGGGCCGCCGCCCACTCGCCAATGGCGGCCCCCATTCCGGCCCATTGGCCGCCCTGCCCGGAGAAGACCATCACCGGACCCGGATCGGGAGCGCCGGCGCGCTCCCGCCCCACGCCGTCAAAGCGGGCGAGTTCCGCGATGAGTTCGGCGGCGCCGGTTCCGGTGACGCAATGCCGATGGCTGTAATGGCTGCGGCGCAGTGCCATCCCGCGGCAGACCGCCGAAGCGTCTTCGCCGCCGGCAAGGCGTTCCGTAAGCGCTCCGGCCAAGGCTTTCAGTGCCGCCGGGTGGCGGGCGGAAAGCGGAAGGATCAGCCTCTGGGCCGAGGCGGTGGCGGACCGGCGTCGCGCCCTCCTGGAGCGGACGGGCGGCGCAGGCGCCAGGATGATATGCGCGTTAGTGCCGCTGAAGCCGAAGGAGCTTACCGCGGCCAGCGGCCGTTCCTTCGGCCATACAATGGGAGCGACGGGCACCTCGAGGCCCAGCGCCGCCATATCGATCATCCGGTTCGCACGGGTGAAATTGGCCTGCGGCGGTATCCGTGCGCACTGCAGCGCGCGGACCGCCTTAACCAGTCCTGCGATTCCGGCCGCAGACTCCAGATGGCCGATGTTGGCCTTGACGGCCCCGAGCCAGAGCGGCGCGGCGCGACCTGGCGCTGCACCGTAGACCCGGCCCAGCGCCCGCGCTTCGATCGGATCGCCGAGTCTCGTCCCGGTGCCGTGAGCCTCGGCGAAGGCCACCTCGCATGGATCCACGCCGGCATCGTCGACGGCATCACGAATCAGCGCTTCCTGAGCCGCCATGTTCGGAGCGGTGAGGCCGGCGCTTCGTCCGTCGGAATTGACGGCGCTGCCGCGGATCACGGCGAGGATCCGGTCGCCGTCGCGCTGCGCGTCGCTGAGCCGTTTCAACACTATAAAAGCGCAACCTTCGCCCCTCACATAGCCGTCCGCGCCTTCATCAAAGGGCCGGCACTCGGGCGACCGCGACACCGCTCCGAGCTGGCTGAAATAGATTCCGACGGCCGGGCTCAGGGCGACGTTGACGCCGCCGGCGAGGCACAGATCGCTTTCGCCGCTACGCAGGCTGCCGATGGCAAGATGGACGGCGACGAGCGAGGAGGAGCACGCGGTGTCGACGGATATCGCCGGGCCGTTGAGATTCAAAGCATAGGCTATCCTGCCGGCGGCGACGCTGATCGCGTTGCCGGTCCCGAAATATTTGTCGATCAGCGAATAGTCGTCGGACCGGCCGGACAAGGTAGCGTATTCGCTGTTGCAGATTCCCACGAATACGCCGGTTCTGGTGCCTTCGAGGGCAAGCACCGGCTGACCGGCATGCTCGAGCGCTTCGACAGCCAATTCGAGCAGCAGGCGGTGCTGGGGATCCAGGCTCTTGGCCTCGCGCGGGCTGATGCGAAAATAGTCGGCATCGAAATGAGCGAGGTCCTCAAGGAAAGCGCCCCATTTGGTGCAAGCCGTGCCCTGGCCTGCGGCGTCGGGATCATAACAAGCCTGTGCATCCCAACGGCCCGCCGGCACCTCTCTCACGGAATTGCGGCGCTCCAGGATCAAATTCCAGAAAGCGTCAGGATCTCCGGCGCCCGGAAGCCGGCACGCCATGCCGACTATCGCGATCTGTGCTCCGGCCGGCTTTGCTGGAATATCGGTCCCGCGGATATGGCCCTTAGTCGTCACTAGATCTGACCAGTCACGCTGCCCCCCCCCCACCGCCGATCCTAGGACGCAAAGCGGTTCAGTTCGGCGGGAAGCTGCACTTGGCGCCCAAAAGCGGGTAAGCTCATTCTATCGGATTGAGGGCTGAGCGAAGTCCCCTCCGAGATTGCGGCGGCGCTTCGCGAAGGAGGCAGCAATCTGGGATAAGATGTTGGGATTCCATCATCACACTATGCGCTCTTGCCAGAATCTTTGAGGTGCGGTGATGCAGACAGCCCAGCAAGCCTTCGAAAAGCTCAAGTCGCTTGCGGGTCGATGGAAAGGCAGCTCGTCGGACGGCAAGGAGATCTTGCTGACGTACGAGGTGACTGGAAAAGACAGCGCGGTCATTGAGCGCTATCGCCACAGCTGGAAGGGCGAGGTGATGCCCGATGAGATGGTCACCATGTACCACCTCAATGGCGACGAGTTGATGCTGACCCATTACTGCACGCTCGGAAACCAGCCGCGGATGCGCGCGAACCTCCGAATCGACGACGACGTCGCTTTCGAATATATCGGTGCGTCGAACCTGCCGCATCCCGACGCGTTGCGAATGACCGGTGTGGCATTTCATTTCGTAGACGAGGACCACATCGTCCAGACCTGGAAGTGGGACGGGGAAAAGCGTTACATCCGGCCCGAAAACCGATCGGATGATTTCGACGACATCCCCGACAGCGGCGAAGGTGTCGATACGTTCCATTTGACCCGCATCGGCGAGGCGGCAGACTAGTGAATGGCCATTGTGCCGTGCCGGCGCTTCGTCATCATCTGGCGCAACTCAACATCGCCCGGGCGCGCTACGATTTCGATTCTCCCGAAATGGGTGCGTTCGTCCGCGGCGTCGACCTCGTTAACGGCGCCGCTGACCGCTACCCGGGCATGCTCTGGCGGCTGACTGATGCTAGTGGAGCAATGAATCGCGGGCCGCATCCGCGCGACATCGTGAACCTGTCGGTCTGGGAGAGCCCGGAGGCGCTTGCGGGGTTTCTGCGGAATACGGTCCACCGCCATTTCGTGGCGCAAAAAGGCGAATGGTTTCATCCGCCCGAGGCGCCACATGTCGTCTTCTGGTGGGTGGTACCCGGAGAACGACCGACCCTCGAAGGCGGCCTCGACCGGCTGGCGAGCCTGCGCGCCCGCGGCTCGCGTGACGAAGCCTTTGATTGGGCGGCGCTCAAGCGCGCCAAGGCCTGGTGATCACCGGCAGGACCGGGCCGGATTTATCCAGGGCCAGGGTTCCGCAATGGCTGTCCGGAAGGTCGAGGTCCCTCAGGTGATAGCCGAAGGCCACTTCGCCCAGTACTGAGAAGGCATCGAGGCTGAGGCCCAGGCCGCGTCCATCCGCCTTCATCACAGCTTCCTTCCGCGTCCAGACCCGGAGGAGACGCCGACGCCGTTCCGCCGGGCCGGGACAGGCCGCATAGACCTGCTCCTCGGGGAGGAAATAGTGGCTCACGGCGGCGATCCGGTCGGCTGAGGCGGCCGCTTCGACATCGACGCCCACGGTACGGCCGGCGGGCGCGAGGGCGAGAATGACCATTCCAGCGCACCGGCTCAGGTTGAATGCAGGTGCGTCACGATTGCTGTTCGCGAGACAAGGTTTTCCATACGGGCCGCTGACCAGTGGGACGGACAGAGGACCGCACTTGAGACGTCGGCCAAGCGCCTGCCGCAGCATGGAACGCCCGGCTACATATCGATTGCGATCGGTGTCCCTGACGAATCGGCCCGCCCTCGAACGTTCGTCGAACGCCAGAACGTCCCAATCGCAATCCGGCCGTACTCTCTGTTCGTCGATGCGGCGCCAGTAGACATGGGCGGCGCTTCCGCGCGGCATGTTCCGCGCCAGGGGTGGCTCTTCCTCGGTGAACCGCTGGCATGGCCCGACCTGCGAAGCCGACAAACCGCCCCGAAAATCTGCTCCAGAGCGACAATCTGCGAACCCCGCCGCACTTTGACTTGCTTGCGGCTCAGGAGGCAATTTTCTGAGAAATCCGTTGCGTCGGGTCACAGCGGTGAATCTTCTTGATCTCGCCAGCGGCAAGACCAATCGGCAGTCGGGAACAGCCGAACGCCACGCCACGCTCGAGCTCGCGCCCGATCGCATGCGGCACGGGACTTGCCCTAGTAATCACGCTTGTAGTCGTGCAGCGTGCCTCGACTCTGCGGGTGGAATCCATGCGGCTGACTCCCGGCGCGGTCGGCTTTCGCGCGGATGCTGCTCATGAAGCCCTCGGGATCCCGCAATCGGCTAAAATAGGAGGCGATGGGTTCGAACCCGCCGATCAGTGGGCGGTCCGAGTTGATTTTTATGTAGGTATCCACAGTGTCGTAGGTCCTGCCGTCGTCGGCCATTGGCGGGAGTCCGGACATAGGGAATGACAATGCCGCAGGTCCGCCGCCGAGGACATTGACGAGCAGAAACATACCCACCGCTGGCTGCTCTGTTCCGTCGGGCAACACGATACGCGTGTCCGGTACACCGATCAGGCACTCGGAGGCGCCAAACCGCATCATAACCGCGCGACTGCGATATTTGACGCCGTTAAGAAATTCGCCGTGGTTGCCGATTACTTCACCTTCGTCGGTATATTCGACCGTCCACGGGTCCACTTGCGACAGCTTAATCTTCGTCAGTGAAGCGAGCAGAAAAGTTTGCTCCTCCTCCGCGCGGTCAGCCATGAACCGCTCAATCGCTACCTCACGGGGGTAGTGGTTTTCCTCTGTCCACATGACGGTGAGCTGCTGAAGGACATTGTCCTCGGGATCGAGGAGATCGTAGTAGATGTGCGATCGCGCGCTCGTGTTGTGGCGCGTCCCCGCAAATTCGGTGCGTCCACCATTGGTGAACCGATGACGCATTTCCCAGGTGCCGTTGAAGCTGACCGCGCAACTATTGGCGTTTAAAGGAATCGGGGTGAGCAGCCCGGGCAGGCCGTTACTGTTGAAGGACATGAAGGTCCGGCGGACCTCCGCTGAGCTCATCTTGCCGCTCGTGCTGGCTGCTTGCTCGAAGAGGCCAGCCAAAGTCTGGCTGATTTCGATGTCCCGTTGTTTTTCCTCGGGTTCACTAAAAAACCGCATATACGTCCGACTTGCCTCCGTAAGGATCGGCAAGAGCACTTCGTATCGCTCGTACGCCGTCAGATCGCTTGGCTCATAGGGTTCGTCGAAATTGACCAGGAGTTTGCTGACCATCGGGGCTCTCCGCTCTAAACTTTCGCGATAAACTCGTGGCGTCGCCGTGCCATCCGGCAACCCTTGCTGTGGAAGCTGCCGGAGTGAGGCCTGAACACCAGGATCATAGGTGAAGGAAACTTGCGCGGCTTATTCGAGATTGCCGAATCGCCCCGTCGCGTGCGAGCGCACGAATTGGAGCCAGTTATCGGTCCGTTCGGAGAAATGCTCCGCAAGAAGCTGGCTGATCCGCAGCAAGCGCGCGCCCGCCGGGCTCAGCGCGGTTTTCGACGGGAAAATGGTGCCCAGGAGAGGACTCGAACCTCCACGCCCTTGCGAGCGCCAGCACCTGAAGCTGGTGCGTCTACCAATTCCGCCACCTGGGCACGGGGTAGGGGGCGCGAACTAGGGGGCGTGCCCGCGCTTGTCAACGCGGGGGCTAGAGGGCATGGGGGCGCCGCAGATTTTTCAGGCGGAGAGGGGACAGCCACTGTGTCTGTCCCGTTGAGCTGCAGGGGGACAGGTACCGGTACCTGTCCCCGGAGGTGAAGATGGACGCGAGAGACCGCGTGGTGACCCTGTTCGGCGGCGGCGGCTTCCTTGGCCGCTATACCGCCCAGGCCCTGTTCCGGACCGGCGCCCGGGTGCGGGTCGCTCAGCGCAATCCGCGCCGGGCCAATTTCCTCCATCCGCTCGCCGCCGTCGGCCAGCTGCACCTGGTGCCGGTCGACATACGCGACCGCGACAGGGTGCGGGCCGCGGTCCGCGGCAGCGATGCCGTCGTCAACCTCGTCGGCGTGCTGAAGGGCGATTTCGACGGCATCCACGTCGCCGGGGCTCGCAACGTCGCCGAGGCGGCGGCGGAGGCCGGCGCCCGGGCACTGGTCCACGTCTCCGCGATCGGCGCCGATGCGGAGAGCGAATCGGGCTATGGGCGAAGCAAGGGGGAAGGGGAGGCGGCGGTCCGGTCCGCCTTTCCGGCCGCGACGATCCTGCGGCCTTCCTTCCTGTTCGGGCGCGAGGACAATTTCGTCAACCGCTTCGCCGGCCTGGCGCGTCTGTCCCCGGTGCTGCCGGTGGTGAGCGGCGGTACGAAGATGCAGCCGGTCTATGCCGCCGACGTGGGCCGGGCCGCCGCCGCCGCCGCGCTCGACCCGCGCCGCCATGGCGGCAAGACCTACGAGCTGGGCGGGCCGCAGGTGCTGACCATGCGCGAGCTGATGGAATGGATTTGCGAGACGACCGGGCGGGGGCGGCCGCTCGTCGACATTCCCGATCCGATCGGGCGGCTGATCGCCCGGACCACCGGCTGGCTGCCGGGCGCTCCGATCACCTGGGACCAGTGGCTGATGCTCCGGCGCGACAATGTCGTCTCGGAAGGGGCCGAGGGGCTGGAGGCGTTCGGGCTACCCAGGACTCCGCTCTCGGCCGTGTCGGAAGGCTGGCTGACCAGCTACCGCCGCCACGGCCGCTTCGCGGCGAAATCGCCTTACTGACGCGCCGACGTCGTCGCGGCGGAGGTCGGGATCCATGAACGCAGAGATACGAAGCGTCGTGACTCGGTGTTGATGGATTCCGGCCCTTGCCGGAATGACGGGAGGGGTTGACCCGGCACCCCCGAACACCGAAGCGGCCACGCTCGATCCACCGCTCCGGAGACAGAATGGGCGCCTCGCTCCTCACCATCATCCTGCTCGGAATCGTCGAGGGCGTGACCGAGTTCATCCCGGTCTCGTCGACCGGGCACCTCGTGCTCGCGGCCGAATTGCTCGGCTTCGACAGCGAGGCGGAGGGGACGTTCGAGATCGTCATCCAATTGGGGGCGATCCTGGCCGTCATCGTCCTCTACTGGCGGCGCTTCTGGGACGTGCTGGTCGGGCTCTTCCGCTGGTCCTCCGGCCCCGTCGCCTTCACCCGTAACGTGCTTCTCGGCTTCCTGCCCTCGATGGCGATCGGAGCGGTCGCCTATGAGGGGATCCAGCGCATGCTGGAGACTCCGGAGATCGTCGCGGTCGCGCTGATCGTCGGCGGAATCGCCATCCTTCTCATCGAGCGGATGACCAAGCGGGTCACTACCGAGAGCGTTGAGGAAATGGGGTGGAAGACGGCGCTCGGCATCGGCCTCATTCAGTGCCTGTCGATGATCCCCGGGGTGAGCCGGTCGGGCGCGACCATCATGGGCGCCCTGGCACTGGGGGTGGAACGCAAGACCGCGGCCGAGTTCAGCTTCTTCGTCGCGGTGCCGACGATGATCGGCGCCTCGGCCTATGCCATGCTCAAGTCGGGGGCGCAGCTCAGCGCCGGGGACCTCGGCGACATCGCCGTCGGCTTCGCGGTCTCGTTCGTGGTGGCGATCGTGGTCATCAAGGCCTTCATCGGAATCGTCACCCGCTACGGCTTCGCGCCTTTCGCCTGGTACCGGATCGTCATCGGGACGGTGGCGCTGGTGTGGCTGATGGCGAGGTAGCGTCATTCCCGCCTTCGCCGGGATGACGGGGCGTTCAGACTAGGCTCAGCCTCTCCTCCCCATAACCCGCAACCGAGTCGCACCGCTGCGCGTTTTCGCCGGTGCGCCAGTGGTTCGAGGAGGCCTCAATTGCGTAAGCTTATCATCGCCATGACGGCGCTCGCCGCGGCCTCGCCCGCCCTCGCGCAGTCCCATCACGACCCGCACGGCGACGACATCGTCCGCCGCCTCCCGCCGCCCCATGAGCTGGAGCGGATCGGCGACTCGCTCGGGCGCGCCACGGAGGCGCTGATGGACGTCGACGTCGGCCCCGTCGCCGACGCGCTCGATCCCTATCACCGCCGCTACCGCCACGGCCGGCGCGAGACGATCGGCGACCTCGCCAGCCGCCGCGATCCCTATGCGCGCGAGCGGGTGCGCGACCAGATCGGCGCCGTCACCGTCGGCCTCGGCGCGGCCATGGAGCAGGTGGCGGTGATGACGCCGATCCTGCGCCGGAGCCTCGAGGACGCCACCCGCCGGATGGAGGACGCCATCGCCCGCGGCCGGGCGTCGCGGCCCTACGAGCGCGATTACGACCGGGGGTATGACGATCGCTACGATCGCGACCACGATCCCCGCGAGGACGATCATTACGAGCCGGAATACGAGCCTCGCTGAAGCGTCATCCCGGCGCAGGGCGGGATCCATGAACACAGGTCCCTGCGGACCTTCCGCCCACCCTGTTCATGGATTCCGGTCTTCGCCGGAATGACGAGAGTGGCGCGCCTTCCCGCGCGGCGCTAGAGACGCCCTCGCATGTGGCAGCTCTACCAATTCCCGCTTTGCCCCTTTTCGCGCAAGGTCCGGCTGATGCTGGCCGAGAAGGGCGTCGCGCATGAGCTGGTGCGCGAATCGCCCTGGCTGAAGCGCGACGAGTTCACCGATTTGAACCCGGCCGGCCAGACCCCGGTGCTGGTCGAGGAGGCGCGCGGGATCGTGCTTATCGATTCGAAGGCGATCTGCGAATATTTCGAGGAGACGGTCGACCGCTCGCCGATGATCCCCGGCACCGCGCCCAACCGCGCCGAGGTGCGGCGGCTGGTGTCGTGGTTCGACGAGGGGCTGTACCGCGAGGTGGTGGCGCCGCTGATGGAGGAGCGGATGACCAAGCGCCTCGTCAGCCGCGACGCCCCGGACACTCGGGTGCTTCGCGAGGCGATGAAGACCGCCAACAACCATATCGACTATATCGACTATCTGCTCGACCATCGCCGCTGGCTGGCGGGGCCGGTGCTGAGCCTCGCCGACCTCACCGCCGCGGCGCATCTGTCGGTCGCCGACTATCTCGGCGGCATCGACTGGCGCGGGCACAAGCAGACCGCCGACTGGTATTCGGTGATGAAGTCGCGCCCGAGCTTCCGCCCTTTGCTCGCCGAGCGGATGGAGGTGATCTCGCCCCCGCCCCATTACGACAAGGTCGATTTCTGACGCGAAGCGTCATCCCGGCGAAGGCCGGGATCCATGAACACGAACTTCAGCGCGTAATCTCAGGTGTCCGTGTTCATGGATTCCGGTCTTCGCCGGAATGACGGCGCTTCGCCGTCACGAAATAATCGAGGCTCTTGTTGTCGGAGAGGTGGAAGCCGCGGGCCGGGCCCCAGGCGAGGCCGTGGCAGTCGACGATCTCCAGGCCGGAATCGCGGAGCAGGGCGCACAGCTCCTCGGGGCAGAGGAACTTCTCCCAATCGTGGGTGCCGCGCGGGATTCGGCCGGTGCCCTCGCCGATGAGGATCAGCATCAGCCTCGACATGGCGGTGCGGTTGGGGGTGGAAAGGATGAGCAGGCCGTCTTCGACGAGGGCGTCGGCGAGGCCCTGGACGAAGGTCCTCGTCTCGGCGACATGCTCGACAACTTCGAGTGAGGTGACGAGGTCGAACTTGCCCTCGATCGCCTCGACGCCGCCGACCCGATAGTCGATCTCGAGCCCCTGGCCGAGCGCATGCTCGCGCGCCGCGGCGATATTCTCCGGCGCCGGGTCGACCCCGGTCACCTGAGCCCCCAGCCGCGCCAGCGGTTCGGCGAGGAGGCCGGCGCCGCAGCCGACGTCCGCCGCCCGTTTCCCCTCGAGCGGCCTCAGGCTGCATTCGTCCAGCCCCCAATGCTGGTCCACGCGGTCGCGAATGTAGGCGAGCCGCACCGGGTTGAGCTGGTGGAGCATGGCCGACGAGCCCTTCGGATCCCACCAGTCGGCGGCCATGGCGCCGAAATGGGCGGCTTCCCTGGGGTCGATGGTTGTTGCATTGCTCATCGCTGATCCTGTCGCTGCGCCTGAATCTCCTTGCACTCAACGCCGGGACTCGAAAAGAGCCGCCGTCATGGCCCGCATCGTGATGAAATTCGGCGGCACCTCGATGGCGGGCATCGAGCGCATCCGGCATGTCGCCCGGCGGGTAAAGGACGAGGCGGAAGCCGGGAACCAGGTCGCCGTCGTGGTCTCGGCCATGGCGGGGGAGACGGACCGGCTGATCCAGTTCTGCCGGGAGGCGTCCAGCCTCTACGATCCGCGCGAATATGACGTGGTGGTGGCGAGCGGAGAGCAGGTCACGAGCGGTCTTCTCGCCATCACTCTGCAAGGTATGGGGCTCAACGCCCGCTCCTATATGGGCTGGCAGCTCCCGATCCGCGCCTCCGGCCATGCCTCGGCGCTGATCGACGATATTGACGCCAGCGTGCTCGAGCGGGTGTTCGGGGAGGGGGGAATCGCCGTCATCCCCGGCTTCCAGGGGGTGGCGGCGGACGGTAGCCTGGCGACGCTCGGCCGCGGCGGCTCGGACACTTCGGCGGTGGCGCTGGCGGCGGCGGTGAACGCCGACCGCTGCGACATCTACACCGACGTCGACGGAGTCTACACGACCGATCCCAGGATCGTGCCGAGGGCGCGCAAGCTTCCCGCCGTCACCTATGAGGAGATGCTGGAGCTTGCCAGTGTCGGCGCCAAGGTGCTCCAGACCCGCTCGGTCGGGCTCGCCATGCGCGAGAACATCCCCGTCCGGGTCCTGTCGTCGTTCGAGGACCGTCCGGGCACCATGGTCGTGGGCGACGACGCCATCGAGGAATATGATATGGAACGCCAACTCATCACCGGCATCGCCTACGACAAGAACGAGGCGCGGGTGACCCTGACCGGAGTGCCCGACCGGCCCGGAGCGGTGGCGGCGATCTTCGCGCCGCTCGCCCAGGGCTCGATCAACGTCGACATGATCGTCCAGTCGGTGCCGCGGGCCGGGCAGAAGAGCGATCTCACCTTCACCGTGCCCACCGCCTCGCTCGCTCAGACCCGCGACATTCTCGAGAAAGCGCGGGAGGCGGTCGGCTTCGACGACATCCTGACCGATACCAACGTCGTCAAGGTCAGCGCCGTCGGCGTGGGAATGCGCTCCAATGCGGGAATCGCCGCGACCATGTTCCAGACGCTCGCCGACCGCGGCATCAACATCCTCGCCATCACCACCTCGGAGATCAAGGTGTCGGTGCTGATCGCCGAGGAATATACCGAGCTCGCGGTGAGGGTGCTTCACACCGCCTACGGGCTCGACGATTTGGGAGAGGGGGAATGAGCGAGAGCGTCGGCCACGAGCGCCTCGCGCGCCTGATGAAGCGGGGCACCGACTTCCTCGGCTGCGAGGTGGCGATCCTCGGCGGGGCGATGAGCTGGATCTCCGAGCGGAACCTCGTCTCGGCCTTGTCCAATGCCGGGGCCTTCGGGGTGATCGCCTGCGGGGCGATGACTCCCGAGCTGCTCGACACCGAGATCGCCGAGAC
>Ga0196965_1000287_pt1 | contig 34522 bp, 37 predicted proteins | sample S1_20metaG_FD_148668 | JGI IMG/M metagenome (GOLD analysis project Ga0196965, IMG submission 148668) | Soil microbial communities from Anza Borrego desert, Southern California, United States - S1_20 | ecosystem: Environmental > Terrestrial > Soil > Desert | place: USA: California | collected...
GAAGAACAGGGACTACTTGGCTCGCGTTCTTATGTGAAACGTTTTTTAGGAGAACGTTTAGATCGCCTTTATCCGTATGATTCAATTCAATTCAAGCCTGCCGCTGAAAAGTTTTCGGTGTATTTCAACATGGATCATGGCAATGGAAAATATCGCGGAATCTATTTGCAGGGAAATCAACATGCGGCGCCAATATTCAGAACATGGTTAAAGCCTTTTCACCGGATGGGTGCCTCCACGATCACGTTAAAAAATACATCCGGAACAGACCACCTCGCATTTGACGCCATTGGCCTACCTGCTTTTCAATTTATCCAAGATCCTATTGAATACGGTGGTCGAACGTATCATACCAATATGGATGTATATGATCATGTTGTTGAAGATGATTTAAAACACAACGCAGTGATTACTGCTTTATTTGCCTGGCATGCTGCGAACAGAGCAAGCCTTATTCCCCGGAGATAAATCATGCAATAGCAGAAAAGGCTTAACATTTTTTATATCGCCAGCAATCCACCAGGTGATCATTAACTAATCCGCAGGCCTGCATGTGCGCATAGATTACTGTACTTCCTACGAACTTAAATCCTCTTTTAATCAAATCTTTGCTAAGCGCATCTGATTCTTTCGTAGTTGGAGGAACATCTTTAAGGGTTTTTCTTTTGTTTACGATAGGCTTTCCACCAACAAAACTCCAGATGTATTTGTCGAAACTTCCGAACTCTTTTTGAACTTCAAGGAAACGCTTCGCATTGCTAACAGCTGCATTCACCTTCAGGCGGTTTCTGATAATTGCAGGATCGAGTAAAATTTTCTCTATACGCGCTGGTGTAAATCGCGCTACTTTCTTCGCATCAAAATCGGCAAACAATTTCCTGTAGCCTTCTCGTTTTTTCAATATCGTAGACCAACTCAGTCCCGCCTGCGCGCCTTCCAAAATCAAAAACTCAAAATGTTTTTGATCATCGTGAACAGGCACACCCCATTCTTCATCGTGATACTGAACATATTGTTCGAATTTCAAACACCACGGACAACGAAATTTTTCTTGGATGGACATAGCGTGAGTTTTAGAAACTTTTGGGTTTTACGATAAGCTGCAAGCTACTGGCTGCAAGGGGCAAGTTGTTTGCGATCATTTATGAGTTTTTCGAAAAGCTGTGAGCTATGAGCTGTGAGCCGCGAGTTTGTTTGATCAATTAATATTTGATTCATGGCTTATAGGTGTTTTTAGACAAGCTGCAATCTATCAGGGGACAGCCACATCTCCGTGTTCACCACCCTGATCCTTCCGACAGTGTCGGAGGATTTGTCCCTCCTGAAACCAAGCGGGAAGTTTGAGTTGGCGTCAACCTTCAAACGCTAATCTCAAACGGGTTTGCCAGACATTTCTTTATCAGAACCTCAACCTCAAACATCGAACTTCAAACTTCAAACAAACCGCCACCAGCCCGTCGTTATCGAAAACCAACCTTGAACTTTGAACCATGAATCTTGAACTATCCACCTTGAACTATCGCAGGCCTTGTTTGATATCATCGATCAGGTCTTGTGTTTCTTCAATACCAACCGATAATCGTACAAGGTTGTCGGTTACGCCGATAGCGGCGCGTTCCTGGGCATTCATTTTAATGTGTGAAGTTTTAGCGGGAGAAGTAATTGTGGATTCTACGCCGCCCAGGCTTACTGCTCTGCGGATAAGCTTGAGTTTGTTCATAAATCCATCGGCGTCTTTTTTTACTTCGAAGGATAACATCCCGCCAAAACCACCAGGCATTTGTATCCTGGCAACATCATGATCGGGATGATCTTTTAACCCTGGATAGTAGACACGACCAATGCGATTATCTGTTTTAAGATATTCAGCGATAGCGAGCGCATTTGTGTTTTGTTGTCTTACACGTAACACGATTGTCTTTAAGCTTCGCTCTACTAACCAGCATGTATGTGCATCGAGAGATCCACCGAAGTGTATTGCGCTGTCAAGAATCTTTTTAGTTAATTGCTTTGAAGAAACTGCCACGCCGCAACAGATATCGCTGTGACCACCGATGTATTTGGTACCACTATGGGTTACGATGTCTATTCCAAAGTCGATCGGGTTTTGGTTCACCGGACTTGCAAAGGTGTTGTCAATGATTGTAATGAGTCCGTGCTGCTTCGCAATTTCAGCAACCGCTTTAAGGTTTGTGATCTTTAGTGTGGGATTGGATGGTGTTTCGATATAGATGACACGTGTATTTGATTTAATCGCGTTCTTGACTTCATCGGGGGTTGATCCGTTTACGAACGTATATTCGATGCCATAGCGTGGCATTTCATTGACTACAGCGTGATAGGTTCCGCCATATAGATCATTTTGAAAGATAGCGTGGTCACCCTGTCTCAATACTGCAAACAATGAAGTAAGGATAGCCGCCATCCCGGAACTGAACACTACACCATCTTCGGCATTTTCGAGCGCCGCCATTTTTTTTACTACAGCTATTTGATTTGGTGTGTTGAAATATCGCGGGTAAAGCGTTCCGTTGGGTGTATTTTCATAATCGTAAGCTGAAGAAGGAAAGATGGGTGTTACCATCCCCTTATATTGGGTATCACCCTCGGAGCCTGCGTGAACACTCTGGGTGAGTTTTGAAATTGATTCTGCTGCCATGGTTATCGTCTATGCATCAAATATAGCCTTACGTATAAGGCCAAAAAAATGCATTGGAGAATTTTTGGTACTTTACACTAAGTTTAACCTAACCCCTTTACGCGTATGGCACACGATTTCAAACCTAATGCCGGTGGAAAGGTATCTAAAAAAGATGCCGAAGGCTGGATACAGAAGTACGATGATGAAGACCGAAAAGACAAGGATAAGGATACCCGTTTTGTTTTTTTCGGCAAGGAATTTTTAATGGAAATTTTTAAAAATGCGCCTGAAGCTGCCGGTATCAGTTTTTACCTGGCAAAAAAACACAGTGATTTGGAAAAGAAAAATGTAATAGACCTGGTGCTGGTTCCAACCAGAGAAGATGGTACACATATCTGGCCCAAGCTAAGCGACGGAAAGGACGAAGTATCAGAAGGTGCTTATGACAATGGGGCGCGTTGTCCGCCAACGTGTAAGTAATTTGACATCTGCATTGAATTAGTCGCCAGCGAAAATCGTTGGCGACTAACTCAGTTTTAGTTATTATGCCTTCACCATCAAGTTAGCATCATGGACCAGGAACTAGGACATAAGATTTTGGATATCATTCTTTACATTGGCATGGTTATCCTTGTAGTTGTTATTTTTCTTTTAGGATCTGTATCAAGACGACAACCCCTGGTTTTTAGGTGGCTGATTCCTACTCTTGTGTTTTCCCTAAGTTGCGATCTGATCTCCATTCTTATTATACTTGACGTTTTCGGAGGCGATCCAAATATTGGTGGCAATCTTTATACACTGGGAGATGTGCTGTCTTATTCACCTTTTTTCTATTTTGCAATTGGGTGGAAGCCATTACAAAAATACTTCATCGCGATCAATATCGGTTACCTCATCTTTGTGATTTGCAATTTTATGTGGTGGCAAAAAAATGCCATTAATTCTTATTCTGACTCACTTTTCGTTATCCTCATTGTTTTCTTTTGTCTTACCTACTACTATAAATTACTGCGTGAACTCCCAACGGAAGATTTATTTCATATGCCTTTGTTCTGGATTATTTCGGCCATGTTCGTGGGGCTCTCCGGAAAACTGGTTTTATATAGTATTATTGAATACCTGATGGGGCATATGGGGGATAACCTGCTTATCCTTTTTATCATTCACAACTCAATCACCATTATTCAGAACCTCATGTATTTATGGGGAGCGTGGCTTCAATACAAAATCATAAAAAATTACAAGCCGGTCATGCAACTACAAAATGGATCTTGAGAAGATCAATCAAAAAAACGAACGCTAAATTTTCATTTACTTGTAGTAGTCGGGGCATTTTCATAACATTAATGCGCTAACCTGATTTAAAGGGCACATGATTCGGTCTGAAATCCTTGAAGTTTATCTGATCATTGCCATAGCGCTAGTCGCTATGTTTTTAATGGTGGGCTCCATTATCCTGTTCGTGCTGTATTACCAAAAACGCATGGTTCAGGAACAATTCAAAAGACAGCAAATGGAGCTTGAACATCAGAAAAAAATGATGGAAGCCGCGCTTGAATCACAGGAAAATGAACGTAGACGCGTGGCGGCTGACCTCCACGACAGTATTGGCGCCATGCTGTCAACGGTACGGGTAAGCCTGATCACACAGGCAAGAAAGGCCAATGCGGATGTTGACAGTATTACGGAAAGCAAAAAGATGCTGGATGATACCATCGACTCTGTGCGAAGGATAAGCCGTGACCTCATGCCGTCCACGCTTGAAAAATTCGGATTGACGCAAGCTGTTAAAGAAATGTGTGAACGGTTTCAGTCGACATCGAGTGTGCCGATTGTATATATGGAGGAAGGAGAAGTAGAAGCGATTTCAAAAAAACGTGAACTGATGATCTTTAGAATACTTCAGGAATTACTCAACAACGCGCTAAAACACGCAGCTGCGTCGATGATTAAAGTTACCTTTATCGGACAGCAGGAAAACGCACGAGTCGTTGTAGAAGATAATGGTATTGGATTCGACGTAGCGTTACATAAGAGCAGTCAACACGTGGCAACCGGACTGGGCCTATATAATATTGAGAACCGTGCGAGATTGGTGGGCGCAGAAGTGGAATTCCATTCTATAATACAACAAGGCAGTCGCATCGCTTTAATAATCCCCTATGAGAAAGTTTAAGGTTTACATTGCTGATGATCATACCTTGTTTCGGAAAGCGATGGTGAACTTGCTTCGAACATTCGATCGTGTTGAAGACGTGAAAGATGCGGAAAACGGCAAGGAACTTCTGGCCTTGATCAAAACAGATATACCCGACGTTGCCATCGTAGATCTTCAAATGCCTGTTATGGATGGCGTGGAAACAGCAGAGAACATCCTGACGCGTTATCCCGATATCAAGATCATTATCCTCACCATGCACGATAGTGAAAAATTCATTCTGCACATGATGGAGTCTGGCGTTCATGCATTTCTCTTGAAAAACACCGAACCGGAAGAACTTGAGAAAGCAATCTATTCTGTAGCTGAAAAAGATTTCTATCACAACGACCTGGTTGCTGCTGTACTCAGAAAAAGTATGCGGGAAAAAAAGGCTGGGCAGCGTCCTGCGTTTCGACAATCAGAATTAACGGAAAGGGAAAAAGAAATCCTTACGCTTACCTGCCAGGAACTTACCATCCGGGAAATTGGTCACAAGCTTTCGCTCAGTGAAAATACCGTGCGCAACCATCGCGTAAACATCATGGAGAAGATCGGCGTGAACAATACGGTAGGACTGGTAAAATATGCTTATGAAACTGGCATCATGAGCTAACGCGTTGTTCTGCTCCGGCGTATCGCTGCATAATATTTATCGATATTGTTATTTGAATTTATTTGCACTCACTAATTTCATTTTATGGTCTCCCTTCACGGAAGACGTTTTCAAAAGGCTTAACTCAGCGACATCGAATTCTGAACCTGCGATAATCAACATAGGCATCGTTATCGGCTTCACGTTGTATAAATTGCCGCTTTGACGCACTGGTATTATTGTACCATTTTTATAGTAGTATTTTACTATACGTACAACCCATTCACAAACTGGAAAAAACTCCAAACCGGCGTTTCGATCAGATTTCAGGCTTTCGCTTACCTTCCTTTCGACAACCTGCATTTTTCCTGACTTCCTCGGTTTTTTGTGCAACGATTTAAGAACTGGATTTTTAGCTTAAAAAGTATGTTTTTCTTTCGGAGTCGGGTGTCCCAGCTTTAAATTTAAGGGTGTTTGTAAGAAAGAAACCTAATAAGAGTGGATTAATAAGTGTTCAGGTTATTAGCAAGAACCATGGCAAGTACACCGTTCTTAAAACGATAGGGAGTTCAAGAGATACCGAAGAGATCGAGGCTCTTGAGACACAAGGGCAACAATATATTTCTTCTTTAACAAAACAATCAAGTATCAATTTCAATATTTAGAATGAACGTATTTTGATTGATATGTTTTTCAATGGACTTGATGCGATCCGATTGGTTGGGCCAGAGCTTCTACTTGGAAAAATATTTGATGAGATTGGGTTTAATAAAATTAGAGGAGAATTATTTCGTCCGCTAGTATTAACGCGGCTGGTGTATCCTGTTAGCAAACTTAAAACGACTGACTATCTGTTTAAGTACTCAGGCGTTATGATCGACGTTGAACGCATTTATCGATACTTGGATACGCTCAATAATAAATATAAGGAGAGAATTCAGCAGATTAGCTTTGAGCATACCCTGAAGATATTAGGCAACCAGATGAGCGTTGTGTTCTATGATGTAACCACATTGTATTTTGAGATCGAAGATGAAGACGACTTACGTAAAACGGGATTTTCGAAAGAAGGCAAACATCAGCATCCACAGATTGTCTTAGGCCTATTAGTAAGTGTCGATGGTTACCCCTTGGCTTATGAAATTTTCGACGGTAGGAAGTTCGAAGGTCATACCATGCTACCGGTCGTTGAAGCTTTCCGAAAGAGGTACAAGCTCCAGGAGTTAATTATTATAGCCGATGCAGGCTTGCTCTCTAATGAGAATGTTCAAGAGCTGCAGCAGAAAAAGTATGAATATATTCTTGGTGCACGGATTAAAAATGAATCGAAGGTAGTGAAGGCCGAAATTCTTGCCCTTTCTTTATCTGACGGACAAAGTGCAGTCATTCAAAAAGATCCATACCAAAGACTGATTGTGAGCTATTCGATGAAGCGGGCTAAAAAGGATGCCGCTAATCGAAAGAAGGGACTGGAGAAGCTCGAACGAAATATTGCAAGAGGGAAGTTAACTAAGCAGCATATTAATAACCGCGGCTATAATAAATACCTGAAGATGGATGGGGCCATTAATGTTGCTATTGACTATGAGAAATACAAAGCCGATGATAAATGGGATGGCCTGAAGGGATATTTGACTAATACCTCAATGTCCAAAGACCAGATAATTGAAAACTACGGGCATCTTTGGAAAATCGAAAAAGCCTTTCGCATATCGAAAACAGACTTGCGCATCCGACCCATTTACCATCGAATAAGAGAAAGAATTGAAGCTCATCTATGCATAGCTTTTTGTGCTTACAAGATTTACAAAGAACTTGAAAGACAGTTAAAAGCAAAGACAGCTGGGATCAGTCCTGAAAAGGCTATAGACATTCTTAAGACGATTTACCAGGTAACAATAACCACTCCCTTTTCAAAACAGAAGCAATCGCGACTTCATCTTCCCAATGAAGAACAACGCAGCCTCCTAAAACTGTTCGAGATCTAAACTCAGATTGGGTGTCCCAGCGAGGAACTCAGGAGAATACCAGTTCGGTTGGTACTTTATCCTGGTGTTAGTCAGCATTAAACGGAGAAAGCGTTAACGCATTGCCGGTATGGGGAGCATCGTCGGGATTTAGCATGGCTAAGATTGTTTGATGGGGCACCTTCATTCACAACGAAAAGCCATCAAATTTCAGGTAAACGGATGCCACAGATGGATACAAAAAAGCCTGCATGGAAAACTATCCATACAGGCATACTAACGGCTAACGGACTAACAGCTAACGGTCAAAGGGACTAACGGACTATGGTTTACCACCTACCAACACCAGATCATTGACATTGATTTCCGTGATATTTCGTTTCTCCCCGGAGGTGGTTTCATATACACGATGTACCAGCTTTCCTTCAACCACAACTTCACTACCTTTCTTCAGGTAATTTTCCACAATCGTAACGAGCTTACCCCAGATAACGAGGTTATGCCATTGGGTATCTTTTACTTTCTCACCTTTTTGATTCGTGTAGAAATCGTTGGTCGCGATCGTAAGCGTAGCGACTTTTTTTCCTTTGCTTAATGATTTTACTTCAGGGTCTTTGCCCAGGCGGCCAATCAATTGCACGCTGTTTCTCAGGTTTGCCATACATTTAATGGTTAACGTTTTTAATTATCCAGCCGGTATTTCCGGTCTGCAAGGCAAAATTGAAGGAAGAAAATTTTTCGATTCGTATAATAAACGGATAGTTTCGTTTATATTCGTTTACTACCGTTGTTAACCGTTTATAATCGGATATCGTTATGTCACAAATCATGGGAAAAACATGCCTTGAGTGCAAGGATTCACTCCAGGGCAGAATCGACAAAAAATTTTGTTCTGATCAATGCCGAAGCGCATTTAATAACCGACAGAACACCTTCCAGAGTGAATACATCAGAAAAATCAATTTCATCCTACGCAAGAACAGGCGTATTCTCTCGGAGTTAAACCCTGAAGGCAAAATCAGAATCGGAAAGGAAAAGCTTAAGCTTAAAGGCTTTGATTTTAATTATTTCACCAGCACGTATACGACCCGTGAAGGCATGCAATATTTCTTTTGCTATGAACAGGGTTATCTTCCCCTTGATAAAAATTATGTCTTGCTTGTGGTTAAAAAAGATTAGGTGTCCTGCTTCGCGAAAGGTTTAAAGAATAATAGTTTACTAATTGTGTGTGTATTTCAAAAGGACTAGCCTCACCGTTGAGAATCATTTTTTTTCTTATCGAAGGTGGAAAGTTCCAGGTACGTCCTTACAACGGATAAGCTATCCCCGCAAATCAAAGTAACCTTTTGAATGAAGTAGACCTCGCGTTGGGAGTCGCTTTTAGTGTGCCAAGCATACTGAAATCCGCTCTCTACGCCGCACTTTGATGGCCATTATAACGAAAAATGGGTAAAATCTGTCAGCTTTTTTGCTAAAGGCTTGACCCATACGAAAAATAGTCTTTACTTTAAGTGACGCCTGTTATTCAAGTTATAATTTGAGAGGCGTTATTTTGCTTTTTCGGCTACCCGGGGAATGAAAGTTATTAGAACATGTTGCAAAGCAAAGAATCCATCAATCGCCTTAAATGTGATGGATTAAGCCATGAGAAAAGCAAAATGTCTGTATTTGATAGCGATGCACAAATGAAAATGCCTTGTTGAACATTTTCATATTATATAATATCATAACGATTGTACACTTTACCGTATCAGCAATATCCTGATCTTTCAAGTACAACACATGATCTAAGTGCTATCATTTCAATCGCATGTACGACGAAACAAATATCCTGTTAACCTTAAAGGGCGCACCCCTGGTTGGCTTTGTTATGGAGACCATCCTCCACAGCGAAGTCTCTACCATGTCCCCACATGCTATACGCGTGGATTGCGTTTTAAATCTGAACAAACATTTAATGCCCTTTTGTAGCACATTCTGCACGGATCTACGCCAAATCAACCATTGCACTACACGCACTTAACCTAAACCTTAATTACTAATCTAATCTAACAGCACCTTACCTTTACAAAATGTCAACGACTAAATTAACAAAAGTAAAATTCCTGGCTGGCGAACGCTGGAAGGAACTGGATCTGAAAAAAGGCACAACCACAAAACGGTATGCTGTTTCAGACAAAGGCCGTATTATAAGCTTTAAGACTAAAATGGAAGAAGGTTATATCCTGAAACCACGGCTCACACAAGGTTATCCGAGCATTACGATAGGACGGGAAGATACAAGGCAAAACTATTACATCCATCGTCTTGTAGCTGAACATTTTTGTAAGCAATCCAGTAATAAACATGAATTTGTAATTCATGTCGATCATCGGAAGGATAATAACAAAGCTACCAACCTGAAATGGGTAAAACATCTCGAGCAGATCGGTCATGCTAAAAAAGATCCAAATGTATTGGTGCGCATGAATCCGGATGAAGGACCTAAGCTTACCGCAGATAAAGTGAAAAAAATTAAGCTGGCACTTTTCAAATCCAAGAAACAGCCTACACTTAAAGCGCTCGCAAAACTCTTCAAAGTCTCTGACATGCAGATTCACCGCATTAAAACAGGCGAAAATTGGAGCCACGTTAAAGTCTAACGTTTAAGACTTCAATAATGCCCATAGTTATAGAGCCCTCCCACGAGGGCTTTTTCATTCCTTACAGCATACAACAAAAAAGCCCGTCATTGCACGAGCTTTTCGATTCCTTAATTTTCGTTAATACGAACCTTTCTGTGGTACCCGTTCGACAACCGGTTATAGGGTAAATGCACAACGAGTTCTTCCCCTTCGTATGTGGCGTGAATCTTACTGATGTCAACGTAATACGGTACCGTTCGATTGTAAACAATCTGAGGAACCTGTACTAACTTATCGTAAGATGCAATGTTGATATAATAGTAGATCGTTAAATGGTTATTATGTATTTCAACATGCATGAAGTTTTTATTAACTCCTGCTACGCGCACGTGTACTTCCCGTCCGTAGTCCGATTCGTATACCGTTTGTTGTGGTTCGCTGATTCCACCACTCAATGTATTAAGCACATCAACTGTAGTGAACAAATCAAGGTTACCGCTATTGCTATTATTTTTCTTTTTCATTTCACGATTCTCCTTCTACAATTTTTATAACAATCCATATACCAACATAATTTCAGGTCAAATCGACATGGTTAGGTTCACATTGCCGGGGAACTTTTTGCTTAAAAATCATCAAAAGAAAAAGCCAATTATATATCCACAGGAGAAGCAAAAACGCGGGCTTTTGTAGGCCAAATAACACCCTGCCTGTCGCCTGACATATTGAATAGAAACGTGACACTGCTACAACGTAAGAGCTGAAGCGCTATTTGTTGTATTACGGCCGATATCAGCCCTTTTCAAGCCAGTTTTCCAGTAGAAGTTTTTGGTCATTCTGGTATGCTTTGTCATCATGCATTATTAACAATAAGCTACTCAAGTAACTCAACACCGTTAAACAAAACATCTTACAAACCGACCAATAGTCACATGATTAGGGTATTTTTTAATCGTCTTAATGAAATACCTTGTATAAAACTGCCTGTAAATTTTAACTCAATGATTAAAAAATCGATTACGCTGATTATAACGTTTCTATTGCTGGTTCACGTTACTTCGTCCCAAACCAAGCCAGTTAGTGGAGATTTTGATCTTGTTATAAAGAATGTAAATCTCATTGACGGAATGGGGACCGAGATTAAGAAAAACAAGGACCTTTTTATCAAAGACGGCAAAATCAAAAATATTACCGATGCGAAACAGGTCACCTACACGAATGAGATAGATGCATCCGGCAAATACCTTATGCCCGGATTAATCGATGCACATACGCATCCGTCGCCAACAGGTTTTGTTCGGTATGGACCAGAGAACTTCCCGGAAACGTTTGCTCAGTTTGTACATTTTGGCGTAACCACCATTTTAGTTCCCGGATGTTCGAGATGCAGCTATGAAAATATGGCAGTGATGAAAAAACTCGGAGATGACCATCTGATACCGGCCCCCAGGGTGATTCATACGAGCCCGCACTTCACCATGAAAGGTTCACATCCGGTAAAAACATTTCAGACACCAGAATGGGTAAACGGCTCATCGATATACTTTATTAACAATACACGTCAAATTGATTCGCTGGTTGATCTGGCTGCTAAAAACCATTCAGTTGGCATAAAGGTAACACTCGAAGACGGACCTACCCGACCATGGGTTCCAAGAATGCCCCAGGAATTGGTTAACGCGATTGCTGCGCGCGCTGAAAAAAATCGACTTCAAGTGTTCGCCCATGTTAGTGATATTCATGAGGTTAGAATGGCAAACAAAGCAGGAATAAAAAATCTTCTTCATTTTGTTGGTGTGGACATTGACTGGCAAAATGATCAGGGGCTAATCGATTCACTACGCCTAAAGAAAATTAACTGGGTAACCACGTTGATGATATACAAATCGTTCTTGTATCCCTTTCATCCGGAGTGGCTTAACCGGAAAGCGATAACCGACGTTTTTGACGAAGAAGAACTGGCTACACTTAGAAACAGTGACGCCATGATGCGTCGGTCAAAAGCATTTGTTTCAGATGAAACCATCAGCATCGAACAATTTTTAAAGCCCATGCTGGAGGATTTAAAAATTCTTCATGATCAAAAATTTAACCTAGTGATTGGAACAGACCAGGGAAACCCTTTCGTCTTTCCCGGGTTAAGCATGCATGAAGAGATGGAGATGATGTCGCTTACCGGAATTAAACCCCTTGAAATTATCAGGATGGCAACGCACAACGCAGCCGTAATGTTAGGTGTTTCTGATCACATCGGAACGATTCAGATTGGTAAGTATGCTGATATGATTTTATTGGAAAAAAATCCCGCCGAAAATATTCAAAATACCCTTAGCATATGGGCGATTTTTAAACATGGCGTAAAACAAAAAAGAATTACCGAATAGGGTCCATGTCGTTTAGTTAGGCTTTCATATACCTCCTCCGAAGAGGCAGTGTGTGTCCATAAAAACAAGCTTAAGTAAACGACATCGAAACAACTCTAATTTATCGTTGCATTATTTAATGGCGGGAACCGACGACCCGGGAAAAAATATCTTGAATAATGCACCCTCATCCAATGTACTTTCCGCTTCCACTTTCCCGCCTAACGCCTGCACCTGTGTTTTGATCATGTATAGCCCAAGCCCTTTGCCTTCAACATGGTCATGAAATCTTTTATACAGCTTAAAAAGGTTGTCCCTGTTTTGTTCCATATCAAATCCAATACCGTTATCGCGAACGATCAGACAAAGGTCGTCGCCTTCACGGCAAGTGAAAACATGAATTTTTAAAGGACGTTCTGCATGACGGTATTTGATGGAATTGCTCAGTAAATTATACAGTATATTTTCAACATAAGAACTGATGCTATATACGTTATCGGCAACTGAAAAATCTGTCGTGATCGTTACACCACTCTCCTGAATCTGAACAGCGAGGGTCTCTTTAACTTTGTTAATCTTTTCAGAGAATGAGATTTGCACGTATGCATGACTCAAGCCTTTTCTAATTTCTAAAATAGTATTTAAATCCTTGATAACTTCTTCAAGGCGTTGTGTAGCAATGTCGATACTGTCGATATAAAACTCAACAGGCGGTGTAACCAGCGACTCCAGTTTCATAAGGTTGATCAAACCTAAAATCCGCGCGATCGGTGCCCGCAGATTATGAGCAACCATAAATGCAAATTGTTCCAGTTGATTATTTTGTTCCAGCAACTCCTTGTTGATCACCATCAGATCATGTGTTCTTTGGCGAACTTCGGCTTCCAGGTTAATACTGCGTTTCTTAAGTTCCCGGTTTTTGGAATGAATTAATTCACGCGCGCGCTGAAGCTTCCGGTTTTTTTCCGCCAGGAAGTGAGATTGATTATTAAGCATCTCCTGTTGTTGGATGTATTCTTCGTGTTGCGCAAGCATCTCATCATTTTTTTGCTTTAATTCAAATGTGCGTTCCGTTACTTTTTCTTCAAACGTTCTGGTTAACGTTTCCGCCGCTGTCAGTGCATCCTGTGCCTGTCGTAAAGCATGACGTAACTCCATTGTATTGTCATAAACGGGAAAATCAGCAGCCGAAATCCCAATTTTTCCTAGGTATTCGATCTTATCGAATACAGGCGTAAAAACAAACAACACGCGATGCTGTTCCTCCAAAAATGTCATTTGCCCTTTTACGTCAATGATGGGATCTTTTACAGATTGTAATAAAAAAATACTGTCCTCATTGGCTTTGATGGCATCAAATGAAGGCGTGGCGAAAGGTTGAATAAAAACAAAATGATCTGTCACGGGCGTTTCCAACACCATCGACGGCAATAATTTCGCAGCAGATTTTCCGATCTGAACAATACGCAGCTGGTGATCAAAGATCAGATGAAAAGGAAATAACTTATCAAATAATTTCTTCATTGGAGCATAAGCAAATATGCTGTGACGCATCACTAAATCGTTTGCGTCTGGAAATATAAGGATTGTAACGGGGGCTCCAATGAAATTTTAGCACGAAAAAGAGAAAAACAACATCAGGTCATTCAAAACCTAAGCAAGCCTGATAGTCTGCTATTGATTTTTCCATCTGAGTTTGAAGAACAATAGTGTAGAAGCCAACATCAACGTAATAAGATTCGCAGCAATTACCGGAATGTCATTGACCATAAACCCATAAACCAACCACAATGCCACGCCAAGGCAAAATAAACTAAACATGCCCAATGAAAGATCTTTTGCAGAACGCGTCTTCCACGTTTTAATAACCTGAGGTAAAAACGATGCTGTTGTTAAAAAACCTGCTATCAGTCCTAATATTTTTATTGTGTCCATGTTTTAATGATCTTGTTTCGCCCTTTTGAAAGACTGGATTCAAAGATACCACACCGTTATGATAAACGGTTGAATTAAGATTTAAGTTTACATTACACATTTTACCAAACGTTTGCATTGTAATTATTTTTTTGATAACGATCGACCGCCACTTTGCTACGTAAAGAAGGGCGTTTAGAAAGCTAATCCTAAACGCCCTTTGGGTATACTCTCAATTATTCTTGGTTCAACAGATGATCGGCTGCCAATATTAAAAACAAAAAATCAGTGGTGCCGCCGCCCAATACATATTCGGTTTGTTGCCATAGAAAGGGCCAATGCAATAGTTCCGGAAAATCAGGACGAATGAGTGCAGTTCCTGATCCGATTCCACCGGGAATATAAGACCAATCAGCCCGGTTAAATCCATACGCTGTAGTTAACGATCGTGACCCTACACCGGAAGCAAATGAAGATGTGTTCGTTCCTGGATGACAACCCAGGACAAAATTGATCGCATGGAGCATATAGGTATCTGGAAAAATTTCCGGAAAGTACGCATGCAGGTAATAATGTTGAACACCCAATGACTGAATGCCCCAGCCCGCTCCCCATATGTCGGGTTTATACGGAACACCATACGGATTTTTCTTTTCTTCCGCCGCGACTTTCAACTGATGTTCTTTTACAGCCTTCCGGACCGCCGCCGAAAACTTTTTATCGTTCAATGATTCGAGTACAGGAGCAACAACCCACCCGGTACGCGCAATTTCCCTTACAATAACATCACGCTGATTGATCAGCCATGTGGCGTAGGTCTTATGTTTTGTAGCCTGGAACAATTCTACTACAGCACTCAATCGCTGCAATGGATTTTTCTCTTTCGTAACTGAATACAATGTTTCGGCAATATGCAAACATTCACCGGCGAGTTTGGGATTAAAGTCTTGCATCACACGAGACGTTGCTGCCAACGCCGCTGCTGTTTGTAATTCACGATGTGGATTTTCTTCTGTAAATACCCATCGATCATCAGGTGACCCCGGTAATCCAACCGGTGGTGTATTGGTCGTTGCTTCACCGGTAAATATCTGGTTATCCGTCATATTTACGGCATCGCCGAGCAAAACATATTGCTGTAGTGTTGGGCAAATCACACCACGATACAATCTGCCAAGCGCATTATATCCGGCTACAATAGGCAATGCGCCGTGTTCGATCTGCTGAAGAATATCGTTTTTACCATCAGGCTGCTGAATCTCCACCAGTTTATCATTTTGATCGATGGTGGTGTTGTCGTATGGTGTTTGAAAAATTTCATAGGCAAGCGATAACATATGAATCGTTTCAGCCTGTGATTCAATCCGTAGATCAAAATCACCGGCATCGTGCCAGCCACCCTGATCAAGACCAGGAACATGGTCACCGGGTTTAAATTTGTCTTGCAACGCCGAAGGTCCCTGGATATAGCCATCAAAGTGATTATGGTTTAACGGCGCCATTCGCGCATCGTCAAGGTGACAGGCACCGTGCCAAACACGATATCGCTCGTTCACACGCATGTGACACATCTGTGCAGGAAGAAAATATTCGAGCGTTGGTTGCCAGACATGCCTTTTGTAAACGTCTGTACTGACCTGGAATGACGCTGTTTGATAGTCGCCATACTTTACGGCATACATACCGGCTTCTGTAACAGAAGAAAAATCAAATTGCAGGTAGCGGTACCGTAAAAAGGTACCCCAATCTTTCGGCGTAGTTTCAATGATCTTCTTTTCGCCATTCTCAGTGAGCCGCACTAAAGTCACAGGAAGTCGACGATCATCTTTAAGGTCGATTTCAATATTGGCAATCTTTTGTTGGCGTGGGTGATAGCCTACCTGCGAAACCTGGACAACCGGTTGATGCCGCCACCCGGGGATTGCATGTGGTGTGATTAACCATTCAATGGCATTTTTTGTGGCTCCTTTTTCTACCAACGAACGAACCACAAACCATCCGTTATTGTGTTTGCCGCGGCCATCAATCAACTGCAGCTTATTACCATTGAGATTCTCAATCACCATGCGTTGGCGGTCTGACTCCGGCGCAATAATTAGTTTTTTTCCTTCCGCCATAGGAACAATCTGCAACTCACCTGCAGCATCTTTGAACATCGGACCATTTGCTTGTTGTGTGAAGATGCCGAATTGATCATCTGCATAATAAGATTTACCAAAAAGGATACCTGGAAACAATTCAAAGTTAAATCCCACTTTTCCGATCCATTCTTCTTGTATTGGCTTATCAAGATCAACGATGATACGAAAAGATTTTCCTTCAGGCCTAACCTTAAGGGTATACGCAAAATTCAAATCCGGATAAATAATCGGATTAAATCCCTTCCGGTCCTTTGATTCATCCGGATACTCCATACGGATGCTTACCTCTTGCGTTGCACGATCAATGATCCGTGTACCCACTTTTGGTACCGGTTGCCATTGACCCGGTGTTGGTTCCAACCGCAGGTCACCATTGGTTGCAACGCGCAATCCATTTTGTATAATACCGACACCACCCTGATGACTTTCCGGATAAAAATCATGGGCGAGCATAACATTAAGCCCTGTCATTTCCAGGTATTCCTGTTCATTGAGCTTGAGCGTCTCTTCCTGTGCATTACAAAATACTACGGAAACAATAAGTGCCGCGAAAGAAAATAAAAGTCTCTTCATTGATCTTTGGGTTTGGTTTGGATTTTTATTTGGGTTAAGACAATGAAAATACGATCTGGTATCGTATTATGAAATAAGATAATACTCATCCTATGCTGCAATATGAAACAGCATAGTAATTTCAAAAAAAAACAGCAGCGTTGTTAAACCTTGATTCTCTTTCCGCCTTGCTCAATGGATTTATAAATTGCTTCTATCACTTTTAAATCTTTCAAGCCTTCTTCGCCACTGGCGGTAGTTGCGCGGTTTTCCCGAATGCATAAAGACATCCCATCCATCTGTTTTGCCTGATGATTTACTACCGGAAGATCAAGTTTTCCCTTATTTGTTTGTCCGCTCAAGGGACCGTATCCATAAGCGGGACGAAGCTCGAGCCATCCGTTTTCAGCACTGATCAACAATCTCTCAACACCAGAAGCATAGGTTGTAATAGAATTGGAAACGGCACCACCAGGAAATTCCATTTGCCAGAAAATCGTCTCATCCACGTCCTTAAATTTTACCGGGTCCGTTTTAAATTCCTGGGCAGTAACATAAACCGGTTCTTCCCCTACACTATAACGCGCTCCCTGAATCGCATAGATACCAACGTCCATCATCGCGCCTCCACCGGCCAACGCCTTCTTCAAACGCCATTGTGTTGGGTCGCCTATCTTAAAACCCATTTCACTATGAACAATTTTAACCGCACCAAATTCTTTGTTTTGTCCCACGCGACGGGCTTCCTGATTGAAAGGTTCAAAATGAAGACGATATCCAACAAATAATTTCACGTTGGCCTGTTTACATGCCGCTATCATTTCTTCGCCTTCCTTCACCGATACAGCCATAGGTTTTTCGCATATTACATGTTTACCTGCTTTCGCTGCGCGAATTACAAATTCATGATGCATGGAATTGGGCAACACCACGTACACAATATCGATATCCTTGTTATTCACAATGGTATCGAAGTTCTTATAATCGTAAATGTTTGTGTCCGGTATGTTATGTTCCTTTTTCCAGGCCTCTGCTTTAGCAGGTGTTCCGGTAACGATACCTGCTAATCTGCAATGGTCGGTAAGCTTCAACGCCGGAGCAAGTTGATGCGTACTGTAATAGCCTAGTCCGACCAAAGCGATACCGAGTTTTTTATCTGCAGGTGTCGTCACATTTTCAGCGATGGCAGCGGTGGAGAACGTAAGAAGCGATGCACTCATACTTATTTTGGTAAGAAAATCACGACGGGAATAATCCATAGAAAGTTTTTTTATTCAATATAGCAACAATCAATGTGATCACCTTCGCAGGGTTTATATTAAAGGTAAAATCGGCTACATTAAAGGAGGTTAATTCAAAGTTTGATATGTCTCACAGGCCGAACCGGATTACTTGTAATCTTTAATTAACTTCCCGATGGTTTTTATAGCCTCTTCTACTTCATCACTCCACGGCAGTCCATAGCTGATGCGTAAACAATTTTCAAACCTTCCCTGCGACGAAAATATTTGACCGGGTGCAATGCCAATGTTATGTTTCAACGCACGCTTATGAAGTTTATAGGTATTGATCTTTTTGTTCAACTCAATCCATAACACATAACCACCCTGTGGCCGGGTTACCCGTGTATCTTCGGGAAAATATTCAGAGATTGCCTGGATATATCGTAAAGACTGTGTATGCAATGCGCGTCGCAGGTGCCGGAGATGTAATTCAAATCTTCCATTGCTTAAGAAATCTGCAACTACGGCCTGCGCCAGGGTATTTGTGGCAACGGTATGCATACGCTTCAATTGAATAATCTCTGCTTTAAATCGTCCGGGGATAACCCACCCAATGCGATAGCCCGGCGCCAATGATTTTGAAACTGAAGCACAGTGCAACACCAAACCTTTTTTATCAAAACTTTTACACGCTTTCGGCCGGGTCTTTCCAAAATACAGCTCGCCGTAAATATCATCTTCAATTAAAGGAATTTCTTTTTTTGCAAGCATTTCCACGAGTCGCTTTTTATTTCCGTCTGGCATGCAACTACCCAAAGGGCTGCTGAAATTACTTACAAAGAGACATGCCTTTATACCAAAACGATCAATCGCTTGTTCCAGGTAATCCAGATCCGCACCAGTAACAGGATCTGTGGGAACTTCAACCACTTTTAATCCAAAAGTTTCCATCAATTGAAAAATCGCATGATACGTTGGGCTTTCAATTGCGATGGCATCACCAGGTTTCGTAACCGCTTTAATACAAAGTGAAAGCGCTTCTACGGCTCCGGCAGTTACTACAATATCACTTTCACTCAAAACGCCGCCCCAGTTAAAAGCCTGTCGTGCAATTTGTTTTCGCAGTAAACTATTTCCCTGCACATGCTCGTAGTGCAAACAACTTGTCGCTGATTCGCGAACGACATGCATCAGCGTCTTATTTAGTTTCGCCATGGGCAACAAGGAGGGCGCCGGAGCTGCAAGTGAAAGATTTACAAGTTCAGGTGACCGAAGATCTTCATAAACGCTGTCGATCATATCGTTGATACTAACCGGAACAGCTTCGTCTGGCGTTGCGCAGACAGCAGGAAGATCAAGTATATGAGCGGGTGAATATTTTACATAATATCCCGACTGGGGACGTGCTTCAATAAGGCCTTTGCTTTCGAGTAGATAATATGCCTGGAAAGCTGTACTTAAACTTATTCCCTGCTCTTTACTGAGGGCACGAACAGACAATAACTTATCGCCCACTTTAAGCACATTCCTTTCGATTAACGACTCGATCCGGTCTGCTACTTCGTGGTATTTATAATCCGACGTTCTTACTGCGATCATAACTCAAACTTATCGATAAAGTTCCAGTATTTCCGGTTACAATCCAGTACAGTTCATTTTTTTTTTGCGTCACAGAAAAACAAAAGGTGCAGCAAATCGCGGCACCTTTACTTAAAATAAACAGAATGGAAAATTTAATTTTTATCAAGATAGCAAAAGAACTCACCAACTGTAAGACTGTGAATGGCTACAATTTTGGTGAGACTCTTCAGCGTAAGATTCGCTTTTCCTTTTTCCATGCGCCAATATTGAATCTGTGGCAAATCGTAGTGTGAAGTAAATTCTTTCAAGCTATTATATCCCTTTTTTATTCTTAATTCACTAAGGGATTTTCCGATCTGCTTTAATAAAAATTGAAATGATCTCTTGGTTTTCATATATCTACAATTAAAACGAGCAAGAATTGGATTATCGTTTAAGATAAACATGTATCTTACTTCCTTATAAGCTGAAAAACAGCTGCCAGTCTGTAAAAATTAATGTATGATCGTATATCTTTGTTTTTACATTGAGACAAAAAACCAAAGTGTTGATTATGTTCCACGGTTTTAAAGTGCACAACAGCGTTGTATCGTTGATATTTAATCATGAAAAAAATTACCATTGTAGATGACGATTCTGACTTAAGAGATCTGCTTCAGGTTGTTTTGCGATTTAATGACTTTAAGGTGGAAGTGTTTTCTAACGGTGAAGATTTTATTACGAATCATCGAGGAGATACAAATCTTTATATCATCGACATTAACCTGGGAGGTGTTACTGGTCTGGATATTTGCAAAGATTTAAAAGCTAACGAAAGCACCAAACACATTCCGATCATCATCATTTCTGCTCATCCTGAAATTGAAAAACTTGCCAAAGAGGTCTGTGCCGATGCCTCTTTATCAAAACCGTTTTCTCAAAAGACGCTCATTGAACTGATCTCTTTCTATCTGCAGAAAACTTCCTCTTGACGGCAATTAAGCCACCATGGCTCAATTTTCGCTCCCTAAACTGATACGGTCAAAATATCAGAAACTGAAACTGTTATTTATTCGTATTAAATGAAACTTTTGCATCAGTATTTAAGCTGGCGCATAAACATCATAAAAAGGTTAATAAGCGTGAAAAGAGAATTATTGTTGGCATACCTGGCACTCACCGCAGTCTGCATTATATGGGGTACTACTTACCTTGCGTTGCGAATTGCTGTTGTACATTTCCCGCCCTTCTTGTTTACCGCACTTCGCCAAACTATTGCAGGTGGAATCATTCTGCTCTTTGCTGTCTTTATCAGTAAAGCGGTATGGCCATCTAAAGCACATGTTTTACGGCAGGCAATCGCTGGTTTTTTTATGATCTCCCTCGGCAACGGATTGGTAGCCTGGGCCGAAATGTATATTCCCAGTGGAATCGCTGCAATTATTTGTTCGATGATGCCTGTAACGGTAATCTTAATCAATATTTCGATCCACCGCGAAGAAAAGCCCACGCTGCCCATTATCGCAGGTGTAGCCCTCGGGTTGGTTGGGATTGTAACTATTTTTAGTGAACACCTGCACGAATTCTCTAAAGCAGAATACCTTGCCGGGATTGCGGCTATCCTCATTGCTGTTATTGCGTGGGCGGGGGCTAGCATCTGGCTTAAGAAGCAAAACACAGAAAGCAATTTATATATCAATGCTGGGCTTCAAATGTTCTTTGGCGGACTTTGGTTATACCCGGTAAGTCTTGTCTTTGATAACTATAGCACCATCACGTGGTCGGCTGACGTTATTTATCCATTTATCTACCTTGTGATTTTCGGTTCAATCATAGCTTACATTTCCTATTCATACGCTCTGAGAAAACTTCCCATGACGATCGTTTCACTTTATGCATACATCAATCCCCTGGTTGCAGTGTTGTTGGGATGGTTAATACTCGATGAAAAACTGAACAGCAAAATCGGGATCGCCTTTATAATTACCGTTGTTGGTATCTACATCGTAAATAAAGGATATCAACAACTCAAAGAATATCGCACGACGTTATCCAGATCGAATTAGTAAAATGACAGAAATACAAAGTGTGTCAGTTCGGAACTATGAACCAATGCATCAACCATGGTTTGAAGGGCTTAACCGCGCATGGATTGAAGAATATTTCTTCATGGAAGAAATAGATCTTGAAATTCTCCAGCATCCGGATAAACATATTTTGGATCAGGGAGGCGTTATTCTCATGGCTTACCTTGGTGATGAAGTGGCTGGCACGGTAGCATTAAAATTTGTAACCGGTGGTGTATATGAATTTACCAAAATGGCGGTAGATCCTAAATTCCGGAGACAAAAAATTGGAACGATGTTGGCCAACACGGCAATCGAGCAAGCGAAGAAACTAAAAGCATCAAAAGTGGTCCTGTATTCCAGCACAAAGCTCGAAAATGCGCTGGCCTTATACCGGGGCATCGGATTTACGGAGGTACCCGTTGACAGACGCTATCAACGAAGTGATATTAAAATGGAATTGAATTTACAAGATTAAGATCGAAATGGCACACCTACATCATTACAAAGCAACTACAACATGGACCGGAAATAAAGGCGCCGGCACAAAGGATTACAAATCGTATGAGAGAAATCACGACATCAGCATAACAGGAAAACCGCAATTACTTTGTTCTTCTGATCCAAAATTTCGCGGCGACGAAGCAAGACATAATCCTGAAGAACTCCTTCTTGCTGCGCTTTCCGGTTGCCATATGCTCTGGTATCTGCATTTATGTGCTGTAAATGGAATCATCGTCATGGAATATACTGATGAAGCCACTGCTGTTATGGAAGAAAACAGGGATGGCAGCGGTCAATTCAGAGAGGTTGTACTGTATCCACGCGTACTTGTGCAGGATGCTGGCATGATCGAAAAAACCAACGAACTACATCATGAAGCCCATACCATGTGCTTCATTGCACGATCAACAAATTTTCCCGTTAAGCACGAAGCTACGGCTGCAGTATATGGCGTATCAGCTAATGTAAAATAAGCTGTAGTGTTTTTTATGAACATTAAGATTCAATGTCGTTTACTTAAAGCTTGTTTGTTTTTTGCCTCACCCTGCCCTCTCCGAAGGAGAAGGTTGACGGAAGCTTAAGTAAACAACATTGTATTAAGATTACTTATTAAGCATGGAACTCAAATCATTACAAGAAATATTTGAACGTGATCTCACTAAACTCAGTCAGGAGATCGAGGCTTACACCAACGAAGATAAACTTTGGTATACAGAGAAGAACATTGCAAATTCAGCAGGCAATCTATGCTTACACCTCGTTGGAAATCTGAATACATACATTGGTAAAACCCTTGGCAAAACAAATTACATCAGGAACCGTGATCTGGAGTTTTCGCAAAAAGATGTGGCAAAGAGCACGCTTTTAAAAATGATCTCCGAAACGCGTGACGTTGTACGCACGTCGCTTTCAGATATCAATCCGGTACAATTGAATGAACCATTTCCCGTTAAGGTTTTTAGTGAAACGACCACCACCGGGTTTATGTTGATCCACCTGGCCACTCATCTGTCATACCACCTCGGGCAGATCAACTATCACCGCAGGTTACTTGATACACCTTAACAACGTCTTGACTAATGTATGTCCCCCACCACTTTAAAAGCGATAATAGCGCAGAGGCTATTACCAATGCAATGAAAAGACGAGTATTCTGATCCTTTTATAAACCCGCGAGATGAACACTGTATTAGCAAAAGATCAACATGACATAAGTAACATTCTTATGCACACGGTTAAAGTTGCTGAAAGCTATTATGCGCAGCAGCAAGAACTTCCACCGTCGCTGCACGTATCGGATCTTCCATACACGGCCTTGCCTGAACACGGGATGGGCGCGCAGACAGTATTGTCTTATTTCGCAAAACATCATGCACCATATATGGCCAACAGTGCAGGCCCACGCTATTTCGGATTTGTAACCGGCGGATCAACACCTGCCTCCATTGCTGGTGACTGGCTGGTAAGTGTATACGATCAGGTGATGTCAGGCAGTAACGACTCCGTTGCGCACGCGCTTGAACGCCAGACCATTCAATTTTTGATTACTTTATTTGGTCTTGGAAAAGACTTTTCCGGAACATTTGTTACCGGGGCAACCATGTCAAATTTCGTGAGTCTTGCTACAGCGAGACAATGGGTTGGTGAACAGCATCATGTTAACTTTAGCGAAGATGGATTAAGTGATATACCTGTGCGTGTGTTCAGCGCAACACCACACTCCAGCATTCTTAAATCACTTTCCATGTTAGGCCTGGGAAGGAAAGCATTGATACCCGTAGCTACTTTGTCCGACCGTGAAGCCATCGATGTTCAGGCACTGGAAGAGCAGCTCAAAAAACATCGTGAACCATCCATTGTAGTGGCAAATGCCGGCACCGTTAATACCGTTGACTTTGATGACGTGAAAGCCATCGTTGCGTCAAAGAAAAAATACAACTTTTGGCTTCATGTTGATGCTGCATTTGGTGGATTTGCATCTGTTTCGCCCCGATATGAACATTTTACGCAGGACATGGCATGCGCCGACACGGTTACCATTGATGCCCATAAATGGCTCAATGTTCCTTATGACGCAGCCATGCAGTTTACCCGCCATAAAAATTTGCAGGTGAAAGTATTTCAAAATAACGCAGCATACTTAGGTGATCCTGAGCTTATGCCTGACGCGATGCACATCACACCTGAAAATTCGCGCAGATTTAGGGCGTTACCGGCGTGGTTCTCACTTATGGCTTATGGAAAAGAAGGCTATCGCGACATCATCGAAAGAAATTGTGCTGCTGCTTTTCAATTGGGAGAATTGATTAAACAATCGAATGCATTTCGTCTTTTGGCACCTGTTCGTATGAATGTTGTGTGTTTCACCCTGACACGAAAAGAAACAACAATGGAAGAAATTCGTTCTTTTCTTCAGGCCGTGCGCGATGATGGGCAGGTGTTTTTTACACCAACGTTATATAAGGGCGTTCCGGCCATCCGGGCTGCGATTTCAAACTGGCAAACTACGTTTCAGGATGTAGCACTGGGATTTGAAGTATTGGAAAAAATTCAAAAAACATTTTTTCCTGGGATTGTCAGACATTTTGAGCAAAATTTAAAAGATTATTAAGAAATTCACCGATCAATATTTACTATCATGAGTTCGTTAACAACTACCATCCCTGTTCAGCGCATCACCAAATCAAGAATCGAGGAAACCGATTTCAATAACCTTGAATTCGGTAAATATATGGCCGATCATATGGTTGTAGTCGATTTTAAAAATGGAAAATGGCAGGAACCCGTTATTGTTCCTTTTGGCGACATCACCATTAGTCCCGCCATGCTTTCCTTGCATTACGGCCAATCTATTTTCGAAGGCTTGAAAGCGTTCTGGATGGCGGATGGTAACATCAATATTTTTCGTCCGGATAAACACCTCGCGCGGCTCAACAGATCGACTGATCGCATGTGCATGCCGCAAGTCCCCGAAGAGATGTTTATCCAATCGCTGCACACACTCATTGAACTTGATCAAAACTGGATCCCGAAACAGGAAGGATCTTCACTTTATATTCGTCCGCTGATTTTTGCTTTTGAGCCCAGGCTGGGCGTGAAGGTGGCGGATCATTTTAAGTTTATGATCATGAACAGTCCTGTAGCTGCTTATCAGGCTAAACCATATCGTTTAAAAGTAGAAGAAACCTACGTGCGCACAGCAGAAGGTGGAACAGGCTTTGCAAAATGTGCCGGCAATTATGGCGGTGCTTTCTACCCTACTCAACTGGCCCGCGAACAGGGTTTCGACCAGATCTTATGGACTGATCATAGAGAACATAAGTACATCGATGAGGTGGGCATGATGAATGTATTTTTTGTTATCAAGGGAAAATTAGTGACGCCTGAACTCACCACCGCCATTCTTGATGGTGTTACACGCGATACCATCATCACACTGGCCAAAACTATGGGAGTGCCTGTTGAAGAACGCAGAGTAAGCGTGGATGAAATCGAAAAAGGATTTAAAAACGGTGATGTAACAGAGGCGTTCGGTTCGGGTACCGCAGCCGTTGTAGCTCCAATCGCGGTTATCAATATTCATGGTAAAGACCTTGAAATCCCGGAGCCTGCAGAAGATAGTTTTCAGTTGCGCGTAAAAGAAAAACTGAATAACATCAGATTGGGTCATGAGCCCGATGTTAATGGATGGAATTACATCGTAAGGATCAAGTAGCCTTAAGACTCATCCTGACTTGCACCTCAGAAGCATGAATTACTTCTAAGGTTCCATCTATCATCCAAATTAGAATTTGAACCACCAAGCGCATGAGAGCCGTCTTTTTCAAAGGCAAAGATTATCCATTGGTTATCCAACCACTCAAAAAATTAAAGCCCGTCAAAGATCAGGTTCTTGTTCGTCTGCATAACGCCGCCATTAATCACCGTGATCTCTGGATCATTCGCGAACAAGCGCAACATTTTCCTGAGGGAATAATATTGGGGTCAGACGGCACCGGCGTTGTTGAAGCCGTCGGGGAGGACGCCAATGCCTTATTAGTCGGTTCGGAAGTGGTTATTAATCCGAGTCTGAACTGGGGTACTAATCCCATCGTTCAGGGTGATGCTTTTAAAATACTAGGCTTCCCAGACAATGGAACTTTCAGCGATTACATCCTGATACCACGCCAATACATTTTTGAAAAACCGAAACATCTTTCTTTTCCCGAAGCGGCGGCCGTTCCTCTTTCAGGCTTAACCGCATATCGCGCATTGTTTTCAAAAGCCAGACTTCGCGCAAACGAAAAAGTTTTAATCACAGGAATTGGCGGCGGTGCTGCACTCTGGGTATTACAATTTGCCGTAGCTTATCAGGCACGCGTTTATATTACTTCGGGATCTGATGAAAAAATTCAAAAAGCAAAATCACTTGGAGCAAAAGAAGGTTTTAACTACAATGATCCTGAATGGGTAGATAAAGCCATCCGGGAAACCGGTGGTTTTGATATTATTATCGATAGCGCAGGCGGTGCAAATTTTAACAAACTATTAACCCTGGCTCTCCCCGGAGCAAGAATCGTTAATTTTGGCAGAACCGCGGGAGACATCAACGAACTCTCTACACGCACACTATACTGGAAACAGATTTCAATTTTGGGAACCACCATGGGGACGCGGGATGAATTCCTTTCGATGTTGGATTTTCTGGAAAGCAGGAAGTTAAAACCCGTTATAGATACCATTCTCCCTTTAGAACAAACCGACGATGCTTTGCAGCAAATGGAACAACAAAACCAGTTTGGTAAAATAATACTTCAAATCGCTTAACATCAACACACAACTGCGAACGTAGTTGGATATCCGGTTTGGCGACTGATTACGATACTTTAGTAATCCAAAATACAATGATAACTTATCACCACAACAAACCGATAAGCCCGTTAGAATTTATCGATGTCTTAAACAGGTCAACGCTTTCGGAACGAAGACCGGTTCACGATGCTGAACGAATCGGAAACATGCTGAAGCATGCTAATATTCTCGTTACAGCGTGGCACAATGATCTGCTTGTTGGCGTATCGCGCGCAATGAGTGATTTTTCCTTTTGTTGTTATTTGTCGGATCTCGCCGTGGACGTGAAGTACCAAAAGCAGGGCATAGGAAAAGAATTGATTCGCCTTACCCATGAAGTTTCTGGTGCGGATACCACCAACCTGATTTTACTTGCTGCCCCTGCGGCCACAGCGTACTATCCGAAGATTGGAATGGAACAGTTTACGGACTGTTTTTTAACTCGTCGTAAACAACACTGATATGGAAAAATTTGATATCACAGAAAAAACTGAAATTTCACGCCTTGCAAAACGCGGTAGCTACGACAAAGAAACCATATTCGCCATTCTTGATGAAGCGATATTTATAACACTCGCCTACGTTCGGGATGGTATTCCATTTCAGATTCCAACAGCGCATTGCCGGATCGACGATTATATTTACATCCATGGTTCGGTTGGAAGTGGCTATATGCGCGAGCTTGCCGAAAAGAAATCCCAGGTTTGTATCAGCGCGACACTGATCGACGGGCTTGTACTCGCGCGTTCTGCCTTTCATCACTCCGCGAACTATAGATCTGTCGTGATTTTTAGTCATGCTGAAAAGGTTGAGAATCAAGATGAACTTTATCAAAGTTTAGAAAGCTTTACCAACAAGATACAGCCAGGCCGTTGGGACGATGTTCGTAAACCAACGACAGGCGAATGGAAAGCTACTATGGTGATCAAATTCAAAATAGAAGAAGCTTCTGGTAAAATTCGCTCAGGCGATCCAAAGGACGACGAGAAGGACTATGATTTACCGATCTGGGCTGGCGTGGTTCCATTAGAGATTAAACGATTAAAACCTGTTACTGATCCCGCTTTAAAGCAAGGCATTAAAATACCTGACTATTTAAAATAACTGACTTTGAGAATAGAACACATCGCGATCTGGACCAATGATTTGGAAAGACTTAAAACGTTTTACCAAACCTATTTTCATGTAAGCGCAGGAGAAAAGTATACTAATCCAGTCAAAAAATTCACCTCATATTTTTTGAATTTTGAATCAGGTTGCCGACTTGAAATCATGCAAATGCCAGGCATCAATCCACATGATCAGGATTCGCTGAAGCAGTTTATAGGGTTAACACACTTCGCGATTTCGGTAGGATCCATGGATCGTGTAAATGAATTAACCGAACAATTCCGGAAAGATGGTATCATCGTGGCTTCAGAACCCAGACGAACAGGCGATGGATACTATGAAAGTGTCGTTCTTGATCCGGATGGGAATCAACTTGAAATTACAATATAGTTTACATCCGTTTCCAACCGGGTATTTTCCGTTTATCATCCTTGTGTTGAACGATCAAGTAAAATGTTCTATATTCTGGCCTTAATTTAAAAATGATGAAGAAACAAACCCGCCGAACATTTATTGCAAGCGCTGCTGTTTTAACCGCTGGAGCAATTACGACTTCAGCTTTACCGCTAACGACTATGGAAACAAAAAATAAAAAACAACTTACGCACCATGTCTTCTTCTGGCTCAAAAATCCGGATTCAAAAGAAGACGTGAATAAACTTATTGAAGGGTTAAAGACGCTTCGTAAAATTGAAACGGTAAAGAAACTCCATATCGGTGTTCCTGCAAGCACGGAGAAACGTGATGTGGTCGATAACAGTTACCAGGTTTCAGAACTGATGTTTTTTGATGACGTTGAAGGGCAAGATATTTACCAGGTTCACCCGTTGCACGAAAAATTTATTGCTGATTGCGGACACTTGTGGAGCAAGGTGGTCGTATACGACTCCATCGATGTTTAACTAATTCAAATGTATTTGAATTGTTAAGAGTTTCGTTCTTAAAAAATCCTGTTCGGCCCTGAGTGTTGTTAAACTCAGGGCTTTTTCATAAGCTTTCGTCGCTTCTACATTCCGTTTTAATGTTGTATAAATCTTACCAAGTACAGCATAATACAAATAGTAATTCTTCAGCCAGGTTAAATGATTTGACTGTGATAAAGCTTTCAGAGCATCTTCAGGGCCGGCAGCGTAGTAAATGGCAACCGCGCGATTTAAATCAACAAAGGGCGTTGATTGTAACGCAGCAAGACGATCGTATAATCCTACAATAACCGTCCAGTTTGTAAGCTCAAACTTTTCTGCAATACTGTGTACCGAGGCGATTGCCGCTTCTAAAATAAAGCGTGTAATTTTATTTGTATCGTGGGCCTGCCTGAGGTATTGTACACCCACAGAAATTAAATCACGATCCCAGCGCAACCGGTCTTGCTGCTCCAGTTCAATAATTTCCCCTGCTGTTCCAACGCGTGCCTCAAACCGTGCCGTATGAAAACACATTAATGCAAAAAGCGCAAACGTATCGTGATTTCGGACCGAATTAATTTCAAGAATTGATTTAATGAGCCGCATCGATTCGATGCATAAATCTTTTCGTATCACCACATCGCCACCTGTTGCTGCATACCCTTCATTAAACATAAGGTAGATTGCTGTGTGTACGATATTTAATCGTTCGTGCGAACGAAGTAAAAATGGCACCTGTAACTGAATTTGTTTTTCCGCCAGGGCCTTTTTACTTCGCGAAAGCATTTTTGTTACAGCATCGCTTGTCGTTAGCAACGCCTTACTAATTTCCTCTACCTTTAATCCGCAAAGGTTTTTAAGAATAAGAACAAGCTGTGCTTTGGGTGATAAGACAGGATGACAGCATGCGAATAAAAGCCGTAATTGATTATCGTGAATTTCATGATCAAGAAACAGATGCTCCAATTGATAATCAACGGTTCCACTATCTGTTGTTATCGATGGACCGGATACTTTTGTGCTCCCTTTTTCAAGCAGGTTCATCGTTTTGTTTTTACACACGCGAAATAACCACGCTTGTGGATTATCAGGCCGCCCTTCTATTGGCCATTTCTCCATCGCTGCCACAAATGTATCCTGAACAATATCCTCCGCAATCGAGAAATTTTTCAAGCCGAAATATGAAATCAAAGAAGCAACCATCTTACTATACAAGTTCCTGTACAACGAGTCGATTGCTGATTGCATATTTTTACGCGGCGGTTAAAATTAATAACAACTTTCAAATTAGTCGAAGATTCGTTGAAAGTCAAAACTTCATAATTGGCCGAACCTCTATGCTGTTGACTACACTACCCATTAGTGGACAGTCTTGTGCAAGCTTCGATGCCTGTTCAATATTTTCTGCCATTATAATCATGTACCCGCTGATCCCTTCTTTCGATTCAATAAAAGCCCCATCATGAAGAATTTCTTCTTGTTTCGCCAAACGTGCTTCCGGTTCCAGCGGATCCCCGGAAACAAAATTTCCTGTTTTACTTAGCGCTTCTACCCACGTTAACATGGATTGAATATACTCCTGATTCTGTTCTTCCGATAGCTGTTTTAATAATTCAAGATCTTCGCGGATAAAAAGCATGTAGTGTTTCATAATGTTAAAGTTAGTGGTTTAAATATTTTGAGGCTGGAAATCATTACCGTCGAACATCATAGTAGGTAGCATCACGAATCACTTTACCATTTTTAAAGGTGAACACTGTACAGACGGGTAGTGTAAAAGATTCGCCGGATTCGTTAGTGCCGGTCGAAACAAATTCAACAATAATGGTATCAGCTGCTGCGTAAATAAACTTTACCTCGTCATGAATGCCTTGAAAATGCTGATGTAATTCGGTATGATGTCGTATCATAAAATTCCGATCACCAATCGTTTCTTGAAACGAAGGATCAATAAAAACAGCATCATCCGCATAATATTGCATCATGCCGTTCCAGTCATGTGCATTAAAGGCCTGGAAAATGGATTTCACAACGGACACATTATTGTCAGGAATTTGGGCTTGACCCTCCAGTATAGAGGCAAGCAGCAAACAAGTTAAAGCCAAGGTTTTTCATTTGAAATCGTGGTTTTACGTTGTAGACAGAATCATCTCCCTTTTTCGGACATCATTTTACGTATTTATTTGCGCTTGAAGTTTCATTATCCAAATTTCGTTTTATCGACGCACTTGTGTATGACCTTTCGCTCGCTGCTGTTCCCGCATGGGCATGCTTGGGAAACCATTAATGGGATAAGTGGCGATGAGGCTCCGGGTAGAATTGCTTTTACTTAAGACCGTTACCCTGAACGACTCCAAATGGCATTTCTTTTTTATTACTTCCAAATGAAATAACCCTATCGTATGAAACTATTATTCATCATGAATCCAAGCTCAGGAAGAACAAGTAACGATGAAGTAGTTCATCATATAAAGGAACAAGCTGAACAGCTAAATTTTGACCATACAATTTATTTCACCACTGGAAAAGCAGATGATAAAGCCATCAAAAAAACACTGCATGAGTATTCGCCGGACCGGGTCGCTGCCTGCGGAGGTGATGGCACGGTGCAACTTGTAGCCAAAACGCTTATCCATACCGATATCCCGATGGGGATACTGCCTCTTGGTTCTGCCAACGGACTGGCCAGAGCGCTTGACTTGCCAAAAAATTACGAAGAGGCCCTTGCGCATTTTATTCATGCAAAAGAAACAATTCCACTTGATTTGCTTCTCATCAATGATAAATACATCTGCACTCATTTAAGCGATATCGGAACCAATGCGATTCTTGTTAAAAATTACGAAGAAGCCGGAGATAAAGGCATGCTTGGCTATGCGAAGCACCTGTTGGCCTCCATTCAACAAAGTGACCTGATGCGGTTTGAAATTCAGACATCACAAGGTATTATTTCCAAAGAAGGATATATGCTGATGATTGCCAATGCCCATAAATATGGAACTGGTGTCCAGATTTCTAATGGATCCGTTTCCGATGGTAAATTTGAAATTTGTAATGTCCAGCGTATAGACTTGGAGTCGGCTATCAAAGCAGGATTAACTGCGATGAACATTTTTATCGATCCAAAAATGTTTTCTGACGTGATCACATGTAATCAGGCTAAAATAAAAATCACACCACAGGCACATCTTCAAATAGACGGAGAATATATCGGCGAAGTAACGGAGCTTAAAATCGATATCATTTCTGCTGCCCTTAAAATATTCGCTGGTAATGAAGAATAAAATGCCTGTCCTGCTAAGCTTCTATGGCCTTACCAACGGCACAACAAATATTTTCTTTGGAAAACTTGCTTATTCCCCCGTGCGGGATCTGAGCTTTAAAGATTTCAGTTGGTTTAGAAACTTTCGAACTATTGTTGGCCTTTATCGTACCCGTGCTATTGCCCATGAAAAATTCGAAATGCAGTTCGATCATGGTGTTGTTAAAGGTAAAACCGATATTTCCGGTGGTTTTTGGTGTGAGGTAGACCTGCTTGAACAACAAACGAAATTAGTCAATATAACCCTGCTTTCTACCGGCGAATCGGTACAGCTCACAGAAGATTTGTATCCAAACCGCATTCATGCAGTTGACTCACATACCATTGTTATTTCTGACCTTGACGATACACTGATCCACTCTTTTATCAAAAATAAATTCAGACAGATTCGCACACTTCTTTTCACTACAGTCGAAAAACGCAAGGCGGTGAAGGACATGTCGCACCTGATCAAACGTTTTTCGCTGGCCGGAACTCATTCCTTTTACCTCAGTAATAGTGAGCAGAATCTCTATCCCATGTTATACCGGTTTTTAACCATCAACGAGTTTCCTCCAGGACCTTTATTCCTGAAGCAATACATCCGGATGCGCGACATGGTAATCAGAAGACTACTGGGTAAAAAACATTCGCACAAGATGAATACACTTGGAAAGCTGATGGAGCTTTTTCCAAACAAGAAATTTATTCTTATTGGTGACAATACGCAACGCGACCTTACTACCTATTTGAAAATAGCCGACATGTTTCCTGAAAGAATAAGGTATATCATCATTCGGAAAGTGCGTGAACGTAAAAAGGATAAAGCTGTCTTAAAAGAAGCCGCCACCAAACTAAAGAAACACAATATCGGATTACATTACGAGAGCAATTACCCGTCGGATTTACCCTGGGAGGTTTGAGCATTTAGTCAGTTTCAAAATTTGGATTCTTCCAACTCATTGGAATATCAGCTTCGTATTTTCCATCCGGTAATTTGAACCGCATTTCCATTCGTCCCTCAATTACGAACCCAAGGGATTGATACAAAGAAATTGCCCTGGCATTACTTTCATGTGCGATTAATTCAACTCTACCGATATCGTTACGATGAAGAGCAATCTCCTCAAGAAAAATCGTAAAAATGGTACGACCGATTTTCTTTCCCTGATGATTTGGGTGAACAACGACTGTAAGGTTTGACAACACATGATTAAACGCTGCTACTCCTTTTTTGTGGGCATGAACTTCGGCAATAAGATGGTTAGGATTTACCGGATCTTCACATACAATGATTAGCCCACCCGTTGTACTTTGTTCTGTGAACGTTTTAACGTATGCGTGGGTAATCTCATGGGGGCGTCTGGCAATCCCTCCAGCTTCAGCGACGGCCTGATGTAAAGCTAATATGGCAGGAATATCCTTCTTTGTTGCTTCGCGAAAATGCATGACCAAGTAAGATTAAAAACTAAGCAAAGGAAATGTCATACAAAAACTTAAGTTGCTTTTCCGCAACACGCGCTGGTGTTAAACGCATACCAGCATTCCTTATCTTTACAAGCAATGGGTTCTTGAACTGGCCTACTTTTCCAAGGCTGAAAGAGGTATTGACAATCTTTGTTGTACGGTTAATTCGTTGTCGCTCAAAATTGACGAACGCATTTTTTACATCATTTGATTTTGAAATACAATTTGCAAGGATTACAGCATCTTCAATGGCCATACACGCGCCCTGTCCAAGGTTAGGCGTAGTTGCATGGGCAGCATCACCCATCAATACAATAGGACCAAATGCAAATTGCTTTACTGGGACAAAATCCATAATGTCGTTGTGAATAAGCTGTGCTTGTTTCGTTTGTCGGATTATATTTTCAATAGGTGCATGAAAATCTTTAAACAAATCACCCAGCAAATCGGGTGTAAACGCAGCTATGCCAGCATCTTTCATTGGTGCATCGGCCGTAGCAAACCAATACACTCTGTTATTACTTAACGGTACAGTTCCAAAACGAAGGCCTGCGCCCCAGGT
>Ga0196965_1000288_pt1 | contig 34318 bp, 29 predicted proteins | sample S1_20metaG_FD_148668 | JGI IMG/M metagenome (GOLD analysis project Ga0196965, IMG submission 148668) | Soil microbial communities from Anza Borrego desert, Southern California, United States - S1_20 | ecosystem: Environmental > Terrestrial > Soil > Desert | place: USA: California | collected...
TCTGGCAGAATGCTTCGTGCCTCGCATTTCTCTTAACTTCATACATGGGCGGCATCGAAACCTTATCGGGCAGGCCGCAACAGATTGCTTCGTACTCGCTGGAAATTCCAGAAAACTATTAAGTAGAAATACACATATCTGGAATTTTTCCACCCCCTACCCCCGCTAGTGGTGGACATCCCCTTTGCGGCTTGGCGAGGATTATTACAGCCACTCTGTGTAATCCCTAAATCCCTTTTAAACCTGTGATTCAGACAACCCAAATTCCAAAAATTCCAACCATCACATTAATTCAGGTTCAGACAAAAGTAAAAGCCTATTAAACTGCCGTCATTGCGAGCCCCTTCGCGAAGCAATCTGCCCGAATCATGACAATTTATTAAATAGAAAACCTTTTGCTAAGATCTGACAGATTGCTTCGTACCTTGCAATGACGGGGACTTTGGAGATGGGCGGCATCGAGAGGTTGTCGAAGCAGGTCGCAACAGATTGCTTCGTGCCTCGCAATGACGGCAAAGAATGGCGATATCGCTTCCAACTAATCCTTAAATCCCTTTTAAATCCGTGATTCAGACACCGAAATTCTAGCAATTCCATTCATTCCATTAATTCAGTTATATGGCTCAGTGATAAGGATAAACAGATGATAATCTCTGAATATGGTGAGACAATCTTTAATACAATAATTTCAATATTCAATTTTGCTGAAAGATCCGAGCTTTGGCAGACAAAAGAGTACAAGGAGGCCCATAAAATGACAATAAATCGCCTACTGGCGAATATCCATTCTTGTCCAAAAAATCTGCTAGAAAAGTCGCAGATATGCCGCTTATAGTTGGAAGTAAAATAATTAGACGAACTTAGTCATTCAATATTTCGAACATCTCAACCTTTTGCAGAGTGTTTCATTGGTTGTTGCTTCGTTTGTTGCATGGGCTCTAATCCCGCTTATAGATTGTAGTTGGAGGTATATCGTTGGGTTGGATCTCTACTACCTCGCCATTCCTTGACACAACAAGTGGACTATTTTTCTGTTTTTTAAATTCTACAAGTCTACGATAGGTTTCTTCTAGGCCTTTAACGATTTTGTCTCGTTCTTCTTTGTGCTCCTTTCTATTAACCATTATATTCCAATTTTAAACGCCCCCATAATTCATTATCCTGAACGTCTATTTCATCAAACGATCCTTCTGCAATAATTTGGAAGGGGTCGCCAGAGTTATTAATAAGGATCCAGTTGTCGACGATAGACAAATATAGCTTAAAAAAGTTTTTTAAACCACTCGCATACCTTCTTCTTACGACCTCTTCTGCGATGTTATGACCACCTTCTTTTACCCGACTCTTTACTCTGGAAACAGCTAACTCAGGAGAGTTAAGATAAAAGAATAACAAGGAAATATTATAAATTAAGCTGTTTTGCTTGTTTTAAGAAACTCACATAGCTTTTGGTTGAAAGAGTAGTTTCAAAAGCAAAATTTTCTCCCAATTCAAGTAAGGACTTGATTCTATTCAACATAACCCTGCCTGCTTCTATGCCTGCCTTCTCCGGTTGAAATGGGGATAGTCCTTTTGCAATTTCATCTGCATTTACGAACTCCTTACAATCCAAAATTTCTGGCAAAATAGTATAGGAAGCAGTGGTCTTTCCCGCACCATTACATCCAGCAATAATATATAGTTTTTTCACTAAGGCAAATATATAATTAGAAATACGATATTGATAGCTCTTTGGAAGGACAAGTTATCTTGGAAAAGTTTGGAGATCATTTTGAGCCCTTTTCTCATGAAGTACCGGATCTTAAAATATTACGACAACAAATGTCGACGCGATAGCAAAAGACTTTAATAAGTTAACGATCTGGAAAACGGTAAAGGATTTTGGTGTAGGAGTCAGCTTTGACAAGTTTGTTAATGTAACGCCATAATATACCTTGATAATAATCATCTTGAATTTGTGCTAACTATCCTATTTATTTTAGGTTGAAGAAACCAAATTCCGATCGGAAAGAAAACTATCAAGAAAAAATATCCGATATATTCTGAAAACTTTGCCTCCTCTCCTTTTTCCAGTGACCTTAAAACTTTGGTCGGAAAGGCGAAAAGATGAATAAATGCATAAAATATGTAGAACACTGCAAGAGCATAAATCCCATTTAATTTAATTCCCTCCTTCCTAAAAATTATAGAACAAATAAAAAGGATCCAAGGGCTATGAAGCTATTAATCACAAAAAGTTTATAATTGAGATTTATTTGATCATCTAAATAAAAAAACAAATAATATCCGAGCAAGAACGGAATAATGAGAGTAATCAGAGATCCTAACAAATTTAAAAGGAGAGTGATTATTGGGTAATCAACAACAGTAAAACTCGACAGGAAAAGAGCCAGCACTGAAATCAAAAATAATTGCCAATGCTTTATGGAAAGTATCCTTTTCATTTTTTTAAAGATTTTAATTTTCTTTTCACTGCCACTGTTTTTGGATGTGTGCTCCCAAATTTTCCTTCATAAATTTCTAAAGCCTTTTGGAAGTTTTCCTTTGCTAGGGTTTTACTTCTTTCTTTAAGTAAGATTTCTCCCCGTAAAAAATATACATCGGCAAAGAAATCATGACTTTTATCCAAAAACTTTTTATTAATAATCTCCGATTTAGATAGCAATTGTTTAGATCCCTTAAAATCCTCCATATAGAATTTTAGATGAGAAAGATTTAAGAGAATAGTAGCGTAAGACGAATTTTCACTGCCAAGCAAACTTAAATTAATCGCCAAGGCTTTATTGAAAAGGGAATCTGCTTTCTCATACTTTTTTGAAGACATCGACAACAATCCAAGGCCATTTAATCCATCAGACACCGACAACGTATTCGGATTTTCTGCATTTACTTTTATAACTTCATTATAAAGAGAATCAGCAAATTCTTTTTTCCCTAAGGCATAATTTACATAGGCAATAGTATTGTAAAAGGAACTAGAACGAATAGTTACAGAATGAAAATCTTTAACAATATGAAATGCTGTGTCTATATTTTGTCTGGCTTCCGAAAACTCCCCTAGATCCAGGTTTACTTCTGCCAAGTACGTTAAAACCTCTTCAATGTCATCAGAGGAACTATTGTATTTCAAAGAATTATATATATTCTCGAAGTTAGATTTCGCATCCCGATATTTTCCTAATGTATGGTCTAACTTTCCCTGTAGAATCTTAAATGATCTTAAATCTTTTGCATCTTTTCCTGCATTTCTTTCTACTAAATGAATTCCTTTAGTTAGGTACTGCTGTGTTTTATTATAATCAGATAAGGTAAATGCTAAATGAGCGAGAATTTGATAGGTACCAACTATTCCGGATATATTTTTTTCTTTTTCAAAAGTATCTAGGGCTTTCTTTAACAAAGAATCCGATTTTTTAAATTCGTTCAGCCTAAAAGAAGCAATTCCATAGTATAGACATAACTCCCCATAATATTCCGCTGATTGTTTACTATTTAATAATGCCTTGTTAAGGACATCAGAAGCTTTAGGAATCCTATCAAGGAGAAGCAGGTTCTTACCAATTCCTAAATTGTTTTCATTTAAATCATGTTTGGATCTTTGCTGAACCGAATCCTTTAGTTGATAGTTTGCTTTTCTGAAAAGTAGGTTCGACTCATCATAATATTTTTGACGATACTTAACTTTAGCGAGGTTAGAATATAACCTTGCCAACCCTTTTTGGACATTGATTTTAATTTTTCCATGTCTTTCAATTGCTTTTGAATAATAGAAACTTGCTTTTTCCCAGTCTTTCAATCCATAATAAGCATTTCCTATATCATTTAATATCCAACATTTTTTTGAAGCCCAATCGTCAAAATATTTATTGCTGTTTAAAAGCGATTCAGCCTCCATAAAATAGTTAAGGGCTACAGAATAATTTGATAAGTCGCTCTCTTTCTCTGCTTTACATTGGTAGGCTTCAATTAAGTTTTCGTAGGTTCCGGCAATGCCAGAGATATCGTTGTCCATTCCGACAGTATCAGAGCCAAGCCATTGTCTTCCAAGCATTACTGCATGCTCTGCGTACTGTATGGCCCCTTCACAGTTTTGGGAATTGATTGCATCCTCGTATAAATAGGTATAATCAAACATCAAAATATTAACAGTGAGATGTTCTGATCGTTGATTAAACGCTTTAAGAACTTCCCGATAAGGTTTGAACGACATCGGCGAGTACGAGAAAAAGCAAGTAATAACCAGGATTACAACTGACCTAATCAGAAGCTGAACTTTATTCGTTTCCATTGGATAGTCCTTTCTTTTGATAAAAAGATAAGCCAGAAGAAACATGAATAATAGAATATTTACCGCGGGCATAACAATGTACAGAGTATCTTTCCTCATCCACGCTGAGTACGGTACTGTAAAAATTGCCAGTCCAAACGCAATACCTGCAATAATTGAAAGCGGGTTTTCTTTTGAATCCCCTCTTTTAAAAAGCCAATAACCTCCTATAAAATACGCACCTGACAACAGCCAGGAACATGCCAAAAATAAAGCGGCGCTTCCAGGAAAAGGAAATAATTGGAGACAAAGAATTATAATGAATATTGTAACTAGTACTTTCTCGAGTAAACGCATTGATAAAATTTTGACAAAGTACAAAAAGTATATTAAAAAAGAAGTGCCATTTGGTCTTATTATTTGAAATAAACCTCGACTCCGCCACATTTTATCCTACCTCCCTCCCATATTTGTGTAAATTGTAAAATATGTCAAAAAGGGAAACTATTCTTCGCTACAATCATATCATAAACGCTTTAAGTTGGAGAAGCTTAATTTAATTGAGCTAAAAGAATATCTGTTAAAACAGTCGGTTCAGTCTGATTATAATTTTGAAGTTTCAAATAGAACAATATCCAGAGACATCAAAGATATCAGGGCTTTATATAGCATTGAAATAAGTTATTCAAATAAGGATAAAACCTATCACATCAATAAGGATGAGGTGGAGTTTAACACTCATACAAGGTTGCTTGAATCCCTGGACATCATCAATACCTTACAAATTGGAGGCAATATTTCTCCTTATGTTTATTTTGAAAAAAGAAAACCCTTGGGGACCCATCACTTTCACGGACCGCTTCATGCTATTCAGCAGGACCTGGTGGTAAATTTTATTTACCAAAAGTATTGGAAACAAGAAACTGTGCTAAAGGAAGTAGAGCCTTATGCCTTAAAGGAAGCGCAGGGAAGGTGGTAAAAATGGGTAAAGGAAAATAGACCAAATTGGCCGACTGTACCAGAAGTTTAAAGGCTCTCGTTGTCTATTAATCACGTTCAAGTCTTTATTGAGCGAGAATTCATATTAAAAGGATTCCTATTATACTACCTTAAAATATGTTTTACTAATTTTTCTTAGGTTACCTTTTCCCTCACAAACTCCACCTCCGGCAAAACCACCTTCACTTCTTGGTCCATCCCCTCCCCTTTCCAATATACAATAAAATTAACCTTAGCAGATTTTAGCACAAACCCTTGCTGTTTCTTTCCTTCCACCACATTTAAAAATTGTTTGGAAAACCTCAGTACGGGTTGCCCTTGAGAATTAAAGCATTCTATTCCATTAACCTTTAGTTCATCTCCACCTTTCAAACTTGATAAGTGGTTTTGCTTGTTAAAAAAATAATCAAGGAAGACGTCTTTAAAGGATAGCTGCATAACAAAAGAATCAGGTTCGGAATAAGCCCCATGATCTTCTATTCTTTCGATTCCATCAACCTCAATAAAATCTAGATAACTTCCGTTTAGATGAATAATCAAGTTTTCTTTTGCCCTGGTCATTCCAACATATAAAAGCCTTTTTCCTTCATCCCAATCACAATTGAAATTAGGTAACATTAGGAAAACATTGTCAAACTCCCTACCCTTTGCTTTATGAATGGTAGAAACTACAATTGTTTCTCCAGTCTGATTAATGAAATCCTCCAACTTAAATTCCCTGATAAATACCTCCAGATCTGTTTTATATTTCTTTACATTATTTACCGCTTCAAATTCCTTAACTATATTTTTACAAATCTCAAGTTTTGAGCTTTTAGAATATTGAGTTACCAATTCCCTCTTTGCGCGTTCCCAGCACTCATCGCTAATGAAATACGTATCGTCCCTAATATTTAATCGACTTAGAAAAAACCGAACTTCTGCAAGGTTATATAAATTAAAGGCATCGTTGCTTTGAATTAATTTTGACTTTAATCCCCTTTTTACCAATAAACCTGCCAATTGAAAAGCATCATCATTGGTATTAGTAAGTACGCAAGTACTTCCTGTCAATTCGGATCTTAAAATATCATTTACTAAAGGAGTAATTAAATGGGGACTTTTGTACTTAACTATTCTTATTTTCCCTTTCTCCTTCTTTTTGCCCTGAATAGGATTTTCTTTTAGACGGTTCCTTATTTGCTTTACAAACTGATTCGAAAAATCCACCAAATTACTTTTGCTCCTGAAATTCTCGACTAATTCATGCTTTAGAGCCTTCTTTTCATTGATAAACTGGAATAAATATTTCGAACTAGCTCCTCTGAATTCATAAATATTCTGGTCATCATCTCCTACTGCAATTACTCGCATTTGATCATTGTGCTGCATCAATTCCAGAATCAGAGCAAATTCATCCTCATTCATGTCTTGTGCCTCATCGATTACCAAAACAGTTTTGGTAATTCCACTCACTTCTATTTCCTTATTCCTGATTTTTTCGATCGCCTTTTTTAAAATTATATCTGATTTTTCAAGGCTTCCTACCTTTCCCAACAAATCAAAACAGTATGAATGAAAAGTTTTAATATCAACATAGTGAGCTGCGTTACCGATCAGTTCCCTTAGTCTTTTCTTGAATTCTGTTGCCGCTGCTCTTGAAAAAGTAATCATTAGCAACTGCTCGTGCTTTACGTCTTCCATCAAAAGCATTGAAGCTAATTTGTGCACTAATAGTTTTGTTTTGCCGCTTCCCGGACCTGCAGCTACTACTGCGTAGGGCGTGTCTTTATCCTTAATGATGCTTAATTGCCTTTCTGACAAATCACCAAAGAGCTGTTTGAACTTCGTGGGGGTAATATTATTTCTTATCTCCTTCTGCCTCGCAGGATTGAAGTATTTGTTCAAAAAAGAGTTGTAGTTCAATTGAAAATAATCATCTACAAACTGTAATGCTCCCTTATAGTCTTCAACCATTTTTTTTGCATACTCTCCCACTATATGAATCTGCTGAACCTTGTTTTCATAAAACTGTTTTAGTTTTTCATAGTCCTCGAATTTATATTGTTTTCTATTATCAAGTTGCAGTCGATCAATGGTTAATCTGTTATAAACCACCAAAAACCCTCCCTCTATTTTAATAGTTTCGATCCTGGAAAGGTAAAAAAGCGTGTCTTCTATATCATCTAGAGTTACCTCTATTTTAAAAAGGTCAGAGCTGTTTTCATATGCTTCTTTTAATTGATGCACCGAGAACTCAACCAATACTTCCTCGCGTTCCTCTTCGTTCAGCGTCAACTTACTTTTTTGAAATAAGTAATCCAGAATATATCGGGCTAATTCGCTCCTTTTCTTTAACTTTTCTTTTAACCTTTCTACCGGTTGAAGCGATAGTATAACGATGTCGTTTTTTGAATAATCAAGTTTCTTACGTTTGATCCAATTTTTAACAGCCCAAAAATTTAGGACTGTTTTTATTTTATTCGGAGTAACATCGACGCATTCCTCACTCTCTGCTGACTCATTCAGCACTTTTAGATTAAATGTTTTCTCCTTTTCTTCCATCAAAGGCAAAAGAAAACTTTCGATCATAAGGTAACTCTCTAATATTTTAAGCGATCTGTTTTTGTTCTCCCCTTTTTTTATAAAGGCAGTTAAATCTTTCTGGTCGGCAAGAATCTTCTCGTCCCTTAGTAAACTAATTACCTTAATTACTTCCTCTTTCACTATACCCAGACTTTCTGCGATATAGTCGATTCTTGACTCTCCTTCCTCGTCATTTCCTGACTTTTTACTTTTACTGGAGAAGAGTTTTTTTATTATCCTTATTCCTTTTTCCTTCTGTTTTTCATCAAATTTTCCTGATGCATTAATTTTATCTATTGCTTCTTGCGCATTTTTGGATAAGATGCTATTGGCAAATATCCTAGGCACATTTTGTCCTCTTTTCAAATAACCTGAATCTTCCAGAGCTGCTATTGCTGTGGTAACTCTTGTCTCAATTTCCTGAACATTTTCATCCCAACCAGCCTTCCTTGCTATTTCCAGCGCGGAGTTTGAAACCTTCGACCTGAACTTTGTAAGCTCTTTTATCGCCTGCCAAACCTGATTAATTTCTTCTTTATGTAGCTTCGTTTGATTAAGCAAAATGAAATGTTTACTAAGGTCCTCCTCATCAAAAAGCACAAAACATTCTGCCGATAAGCTTTCATCACGGCCAGCTCTTCCTGCTTCCTGAATGTAGTTTTCCAGAGAATCACTTATTTCATAATGTATTACCATCCCTACATCCTTTTTATCTACTCCCATACCAAAAGCAGAGGTCGCTACCATAATGGGGACTTCTCCCACCACAAAAGCATTTTGATTAGCTGTTTTCTCCTGCGCATCCATTTTTCCATGGTAAGGCTTTGCCACAAATCCATCCTGCGTTAATCTCTCAGCAAGAGTGTAGGCTTTACGCGTTCTAGAAACATAAACTATGGTAGGACAATTTTTCTCTTCAACCAAATCCCTTACCTGGTTGTACTTATCTTCCTCGTTTCCCCTCTGATAAACTTTGTATTGTAAATTAGTTCTCGATGCTTTTGATCGGAACACTTCTATTGAAAGCTTTTCTTTAAAGTAACTCCGGATGTCTTCAATTACTTTTTGTTTAGCGGTAGCAGTAAAACACGAAACAGGAATGGGATCCAATAAATTCTTTTTCTCCTGAAGACTCTTGATAAAATCACCAATATATAAATAATCTACCCTAAAATCCTGCCCCCATGAGGAAAAGCAATGGGCTTCATCAATTACAAAACGAACCACATTTCTTCCCAACAGTAATCGTTCGATAGTTTTTGATCGTAACGATTCGGGAGAAATATATAACATACTTGCAGAGCCATTTTCTACCCTTTCATAAGATTTTGCCCGCTCGATAGGATCAAGGAGTCCATTTATCGTTACTGCTTCTACAATTCCATTCTTTTCGAGGTTATCCACCTGATCTTTCATAAGCGATTGCAATGGAGAGATAACAACAGTCAAACCCTTGGCATTTTTCCCGCTCATCAGCGCAGGGACCTGAAAGGTAATCGACTTCCCTCCTCCTGTCGGGAATATTGCTAGAATTGATTTACTATTCACCGCCGCCTTTACAGCGTTTGCCTGCAGGGGCTCACCACCATAGGATCGATAATTGTCAAAGCCAAAAAATCCCTTTAGGCCTTTATAAATGTCTAATGACTGATTGCAGTAAGCACAGCCGGATATACACGGTTTATTCCTCAGTAGATACATCAACCGCTCCACTTCAGGAAACAGCTTCATCACCCATCGAGGAGTAATGGAATACTGATCCTTGACATGAATTAAGGCTAAACAGTAAGCAAGCTCAATAGGATTTTCTAAAATCATTTTACCTATACCTGCCTGCCCACATATTTCTTCATTAAAGCTTTCCCTTAATACAGTTTCAAGATTGTTGGTGCCAGGATTATATTCCAAATAATCGAAAAAAGCAGAGAATTCCTTTTTATTCCTTAACAGCAAATAAAAGATTTGCTTTAAGTTATCATCAAGATACTGGAAGGCCGAGACTTCTTCGAAGAAAAGATCTTTTGCTTTGATTGAATCATTTAAAGGATTATTTAGCTCCTCAGTCTGTAATTTATCGTCTTTCGGTAAAGCATGATAGGGACATTTTGGGAACAATAACGGTGAAAGGTATAAGGTATCAACTACTTTGAAATTATTCCTACCCTTCTGGTTTAGGTATTTATCAAGATATTTTAGATCGTGATTGAAAATATTGTGCCCTGCAATAAAGTCTGATCCGTTTAGGAAATGGATAAAATCACCGACGGAGTTTTTATGAAAAGTACTCGTGCTACTTTTTACCGCCCCTATATCAAGTATTTTTCGGCTTTTTGGTTCAATTTCGAGATCAATGAAGGTAATTTGTTTCATTAAGGGCGACTGCAATACATAATTATACCCTTAATTAATAGATTTAATGTTTGATATCAAAATTTGACATAAGTATTCTTCCCTCATGCTCCCATAGCGCCCTTTTTTCTGCTTCATCAAAAAAGAGAACGCCAAAAAGACATCTATACTCCGTTTCTGGAAGATTTTATATCAAGAAGATTAATTTTGGCGATCTTGTCTTTGTGGATTACAATAGTGAGCTTTGATGGATACTTAAACCGCTTTTCGCTAATACGGAATGTCCACAGCATAATTTTTAGAAGATTTTCATCGCTTATAGTCTTGTGCCCTTTTATATCACCTTCATAAACTTTCCGGAGCTTCTTCAATTTCTTCCTATAAAACTCATCCTCCTCTTCTACCCCCTTCTCCGTAAGTTAGATATTGTTTTTTAAAATCCGAGATTTCTGTCTAAAGTAAAGTTTTAATTTCTTTTTGAATTGCTTTGCCTAATTCTTCGAACATTTTGGATGTCGATCTGTCCATAGTTCATCTTTTTTTGCCGGAAAAAATGTTTGTGTAAATTGTTATGCAAATAAAAAGCCACTTAAAGTTTTATCTTTTAAGTGGCTTTTTATTTGAGCCTCCTGTCGGGATCGAACCAACGACCTACTGATTACAAGTCAGTTGCTCTACCAGCTGAGCTAAGGAGGCCTTTTTTATTTGTTTTCTAAAAAAGTGTTGCAAAAATAGGAGAACAATTCATTTCTGCAAATTTATTCCAATAAAAATCCGTTAGGAAAGTTTTGTCAACGTGCTCAACTGTGATTTTAAGTGGGCAAGCTCCTGAGATGCGCTTTCTATTTTCTCATTAAACTCATCCTTTAACTGATTGGCATTCTTTGAATTTGCAAAAAACTCTATGTTATTTTTCCAGGTAGAAATATTACTTTCTACTTCGGATATTTTTTTCCTTAACATCTGCTCTTTCTTGAATAACTTTTTATGACCGGACGGAGAATTTCTCAAGGCATTTACTTCCAACATTATTTTTATCTTCTCCTTGTCGTCTTCACTTATGTTTTGAAGGTTGTCAAGGAATTTATCGGAAGCTTTTTGAAATCTTTCCTCTATTGCCGCTTTTTTATTTAAAGGCACAAATCCAATCTGATTCCAGTCGTCCTGGTATTTTTCAAGGATACCGATGTCTTCAGGGCTATTTTCAGCAAATTGTTCGAGCGCTTCGCATACTTTTACCTTTCTGTCATAATTTTCTTCCTGCTCTTTATTGTTGCCTTTAAGGCTGCTTCTTTTATGTTCAAAAAAGACATCACAGGCTTTCTTAAACCTTTCATAGATCTGATCCCTGAATTTTTCAGGAACATGCCCAATGGTTTTCCACTTGGCTTGCAGGTCCTTTAACTTCTGAGCCGTATTTCCATAATCTTCACTATCCTGAAGCTGTTCTGCCTGTTCGCACAACTCCTGCTTCTGTTTCAGGTTTGCCTCTCTTGAAGCTTCCAGTTTTTTGAAAAAGATGTTTTTATTATGAAAGAAATGTTTAAATCCGCCCCAGAAAGCTTTGTTGACTTCTTTGGCTTTTTCTTTGGGAACAGGTCCCAAAGCTTCCCATTTCTTCTGGATCTCTAATATCTCCTTGGTTTTATCGTTCCAGGCGTTGATCCTGTCCGAATCAAATTCTTCAAATTGTTTTAGGGAATCTACGATTTCCTTTTTCTTAACCAGGTTTTCATCCTCTTCCTTTTTACGTGACTCGATAAAAACCTTTCTTTTGGCATAAACTTTATCAGAAGCCGCTTTAAATTTTTGCCAAAGCCCTTCTTGCTGCTCCTTTAATACCGGACCGATGTTCCGGTACTCTTCGTGCAGGTCATTTAATTCTTTTATCGCTTCAGTAAGTGAAGTTTTCTCATCCAGTTTTTCTGCCTTCTCCACTATTTCCAGCTTCGCCTCATAATTTTTCTTTCGGTCAAGTTCTTTTAACTCGAAGTAAATGCTTCTGTTGTTGTAAAACCTGTCCAAAAGTGCATGATAGCTGGCCCAAAGGTTGCGGTTATAGCTGGTAGGTACGGAGCCTATTGCTTTCCAATCTTTTTGAATCTGCCGGATGGCTTCATTGCTTTCTGTAGTTTCTTCCGAATCAACAAATTGCCTGAGCTTATTTAATAATTCATTCTTTAAATGAAGATTCTTTTCTTTGTCTTTCTCTGCCTGATGAAAGTAATTGTTCTTCCTTTCCTTGAGCTGAGTGTACACTTTGTCAAACTTGTTTGTTAACTCATCACCTTTGAAATGAAAAGAATCCGCTTCTCCCCCATCTTTGATAAATTTATCCAGCGCTTCCAAACGTTCTTTCTCCCTTTGTTCATCGAAAACAGGTTTTATTTGCTTTAGAATGGCATCAATTTTCTTAAAGTTACTCTCCTTTTGAAGCTCTTCTATGGCATGTAGAAGCTCCTTTTTAGAGTATTTATGAAAATCAATTTCTTCTTCCGAAAAAGTATCTTCATGTGAAGAATGGGAATGGTCCTCATGTAAAAAATCAGAATCAGACTCCAGCACATGTACATTTTCATTTGCATTATGTGTATTGTCTACTTCTTTAACTTCCATGCTATCAACTTTTTCCATAGGTTGCAATTTTAAAACAGTAATAAATATAACAAAATTAATGAAAGTAGTTTAATTTAAACGCGGGTCCAGAGGATAATTTGAAATCATTTTGAATTTGCCTCCCAGGTCTTTAAGAACAATTCTCCAAAGGTCTTCCGATTTATAGCCGAAAAGATCATTATTGTATTTATTAGAGATAATCCACGATTTCTGTTTCAGTTCTTCCTCCAGTTGTCCGTCAGACCAGCCTGAGTAACCAAGGAAAAACCTGTATTCCGTACTGTTAATAAGTTTCAAGGCTATCAATTCACTAAGTTGTTCAAAGTTTCCACCCCAGTAAATGCCATTGTGAACAGGTAAACTGCCTTCAATTTTATCCCCTAACGTATGGAGAAAATGAAGCGTATTTTGCTCCACAGGCCCGCCGATATATGCAAAATCCGTAATGTGTTTTTCAGATTCCACCACCTGGTTAATCTGAACTTTTGAAGGCTTATTGATTACAAATCCCAATGACCCGGTTTCATCGTGGCTGCAAAGTAAAATAACAGAACGCTCAAAATTGGCATCAGGAAGAAATGGCTCAGAAATCAGAATATCCCCTTTATTTATCTTTTCAAATGAAAAATTATCATCCAACATATTCCTATTTTAGAATAAAAAATTAATTCGAACTAATAATAACATTAAAATTTCCAAAAAAACAGACAACTAAACTTTAAAGCGTAAAATTGCATTCATTTCTGTTTTGAACATGGAAAAGAACATTGGAAATATAAGAAAAGAATATTCACATGCACAATTAGATTTAACTTCAATATCTAAAAATCCTATTGAGCAATTTAAAATATGGCTGGAGGAAGCGATCTATTCACAGGTTAATGAACCCACCGCAATGAACCTTGCCACCATCTCTTCTCAAAACAGGCCCACTTCCAGAATAGTTTTATTAAAAGAAGTAGGAGAAAATGGTTTTATATTTTTTACTAATTATAACAGCGAAAAAGGAAAATCTATTGCCTATTGCCCGTTTGTAGCCATAGACTTTTTTTGGCCGGAACTCGAAAGACAGGTAAGAATAGAAGGCAAAGCCGAAAAAATCTCAACAGCAGATTCTGATGCTTATTTTAAAAGCCGTCCGATTGGAAGCCAGATCGGCGCCTGGGCGTCCTCTCAAAGCAGCGTGATCGAAACCAGGGAAATTTTAGAGAGTAATGTGATAAAGTATACCACATTGTTTAAAGGTGAAATAAACAGACCGCCGCACTGGGGAGGATATCTTGTGAAGCCTGATAAAATTGAGTTCTGGCAGGGAAGACTTAGTCGTCTTCACGACAGGATCGTTTTTACTAAAGAAGATAAAGATTGGAAGATTGAACGGTTAGCGCCTTAATTGCTAAATTACTTCAGCGAAAATACATCATCCACGCCAATTTTTCTATAAGAAGTAAATCCTTCACCATACTTCACCCCTATGGAATGTCCCATTTCTTCGGCCCTGGCTCTTATAAAATCCAAAAATTCTGGCGAAGATATGTAAGTATTGGGAGAGGCATTGCTCGGATCAAAAAACTGTGATTTAAATGCCCTGATTGCTTCTATTTTTTTGTCAAAGAAGGGCGTGATGTCCACCACAAAATCCGGCTTAATGTATCGGTCCTGTATATAATGATAAACAAATTTTGGTCGCCAGGCCTCCTGCGGCACCCCATTATCTTCTGTTTCCACCTTTACAAGTCCTGAAAGAAAACAAGCTCTTTCAATAATTTCACCTCCTCTTCCATGGTCAGGATGTCGGTCTTCAATGGCATTGGCGAAAATGATTTCCGGGCGGTAGGTGCGGATTTCTTTTACAAGCTCCAGTAAATGACTTTCATCTACCTGAAAAAAGCCATCCCTGAAATTCATATTCTTTCTAACAGACAAGCCCAGGATCTTTGCCGCCTCTTGTGCCTCTATTAATCTTAAGGGGCCACTTCCCCTGGTGCCCAATTCTCCGACAGTCAGGTCCACAATTCCGATCTTATAACCTTTTGCTATATGGGAAAGAATGGTGCCGGAACAAGCCAGCTCGGCATCATCAGGATGTGCAGCAAATACGAGTATGTCCAGCTTCACTATTAATAAACTCTTAGTTTTCTTCCCACTCTAAGCGTTGTTCTCTTAGAAATGTTGTTCAGTCTGCAAATTTTAGTCATGGAAACACCATACCGTTTGCTGATCTCACTTAAAGTATCTCCTCTTCTGATTTTATGAAAACGGACCTTTTTTACCTCTTTTAAATAACTGAAGTGGCTTGGCGTCAATGTAAACTGATCAGAATTTAATGAAGCCGTCTCGAAATCAAAAAGATGGACCGGATCTATGGGGTTTCCCTGATATCTTACTTCAAAATGTAAATGAGGTCCTGTACTTCTGCCTGTATTACCGCCTAAACCTATCACCTCACCTGCTTTAACAACCTGTCCTACAACCACGTTGGTTTTGCTTAAGTGTCCATACAAAGTTTCCAAACCGTTATTATGTCGTATCAAAACATAATTTCCGTACCCCCTTCTGTCGTATTTTGCTATCCTGACAATTCCGTCAAAAACAGAACTAACGCTATCACCTACATTAAGCTTCAAATCTGTTCCGTAATGCCATCTGTACCTTCTAAAGCCAAATTTGGATGTAACTGTCTGGCTATTAATAGGGCTAGCCCAACTATTCATTGAATCATATAAAACGATATTGAGGGTATCATGAAATGATTTGCCGTCTATTCCATAGGGGTTGACATTTTTAGAATCCCAAACAGAATAGTAGTCGAACATTTTAAACCAGGCACTATCGATGGCAAGTTCTTCTGAGGATATTTCTTCAGGACTCAAATATCCACCTCCTGTTGATTCATCATCTTCTTCCTCGTCATAAAAATTTTCGGTGTCATATTCATCAGGCAATTCAGCAATTCTTGATAAATAGAGATTGTCATTTTGCTGCAATTTTAACGCCGTATCTACTCTTATATCAATTACTTTTGGAATTGTAATTGAATTTTGTTTCTTACTTCTGAAAAAGGATTGGCTAAAGACAGATTGAATAGATATTAATGTTAGTGCAATGAAAGTAATTGAAATATTTTTCATTCAGTTAGATGTTTTTCTTGTTTAACTAATCTTCTTTAATCCAAGCTGTTACTGTTAAATTCATTTTCTTTTTTTCCTATTAAAAAATAGGCACTATCATTCTTTAATAGTATTCAAAAGTTTTTCCTGAAGCAAAAAAGGTTTAAAAAACCAATAAATAAGCTCAAAAAAATTACTGGTATGTTATTTTTGAATACTTTTTGAAAAAAAGAATTTTCGCAAAATAAAAAAATTTATGCCAGTATCCAAATAAAAGGTTCCTCCCTCTGACCTGGATCAAAAGCTAAATTTTTAAATCTAACGTCTAAACGTAAAACTTAAATAAAAGATACTTACGGTTTTTTTAGCCTAAATATGGCTTTAGGGCTTTACTTCTTGAAGTATGTCGAAGTCTTCGAATGGCCTTCTCTTTAATTTGACGGACCCGCTCTCTTGTCAAGCTAAACTTCTCTCCTATTTCTTCCAATGTCATGGAATGCTCCCCATTCAATCCGAAATAAAAAACGATTACATCCGCTTCTCTAAGAGTCAGTGTCAAAAGCGCTCTTTGAACCTCTCTTCGCAGAGAGTCACTTATTAAATTGGAATCAGGGCTATCCTGATCGTGGTCTTCCAAAACATCTAATAAACTGTTTTCCTCTCCCTGAATAAACGGCGCATCCATAGAGATATGGCGACCGGAAATTTTCAGGGTATCTACTACCTCGGAGGCAGTTATTTCCAATATATCAGCCAGTTCATCCGGAGATGGCTCTCTTTCATATTTTTGTTCTAGTTCTGAAAATGTTTTTGATATTTTATTTAAGGAACCTACCCTGTTAAGCGGTAGTCTTACTATTCTTGATTGCTCAGCCAATGCTTGAAGAATGGATTGTCTGATCCACCACACCGCATAAGAAATAAATTTGAATCCTCTTGTTTCGTCAAATCTCTGGGCGGCTTTTATCAAACCTAGATTTCCTTCATTTATCAAATCTCCAAGAGATAGTCCCTGATTTTGGTATTGCTTGGCAACAGAGACTACAAATCTTAGATTGGCTTTTGTAAGTCTTTCCAGAGCCAGCTGATCCCCGTCTCTAATTCTCTTTGCTAATTCTACTTCTTCGTCGGCGGAGAGCAAATCTACTTTTCCAATTTCCTGGAGGTACTTGTCCAACGACTGACTTTCCCTGTTAGTAATTTGCTTACTGATTTTTAGCTGTCTCATTAAATCAAAAAATGTTTGTTTATAAACTTTTAGTCATAAACAAATATATATTTTCCTTATTAGTGGGTCAAAACCTTAATTTAATGAAGCTTGTAATATTTGGTATTATTCGTTAGTAATTGTTTTATTTTCAGGCTTTGGCAACAGAACCTTGCGTGATAGTCTGTATTTTCCGGTCTTCTTATCTACCTCAACAAGTTTCACTTTTATCTCTTCTCCTACCTCAAGAACGCCTTCCATTTTTTCCAATCTATCCCATTTTATTTCGGAAATATGAAGAAGACCATCTTTGCCAGGCATAAATTCGACAAAAGCGCCGAAAGGCATGATTGACTTCACTTTTCCTTCATATACCTCTCCCACTTCAGGAATAGCCACAATTCCTTTTACTCGTTTCAACGCTTTTTCCATGGCTTCTTTGTCCACAGCAAAAATATTCACCATTCCGGCGTTGTCAATTTCCTCTATTATAATAGTAGCGCCAGTTTCCTTTTGGATCTCTTGTACTACCTTTCCACCAGGTCCGATTACCGCGCCAATCATTTCCCGCTCGATTCTTAAAGTGACAGAACGCGGTGCATTTGGTTTCAGATCTTCCCTTGGTTTTTCAATTACTTTAGTTATCTCGTTGAGAATATGCAACCTACCCTTTTTTGCCTGATGTAACGCTTGAGACAATACTTCATAGGATAATCCTTCAACTTTCATATCCATCTGGCAGGCAGTTATACCTTTTGTAGTACCTGTTACCTTGAAATCCATGTCACCTAAATGATCCTCATCTCCCAATATGTCTGAAAGTATCGCATATTTTCCGGTTTTTGCATCAGAAATTAATCCCATAGCTATTCCTGAAACAGGTGCGGCAATTTGTATACCTGCATCCATAAGCGCTAAAGTACCTGCACAGACAGTTGCCATCGAAGAAGAACCATTGGATTCCAAAATATCTGAAACAACTCTTATTGTGTAAGGATTTTGATCAGCTTTAGGCAAAACTTTTTTCAATGCCCTTAAAGCAAGGTTACCATGACCTACTTCTCTTCTTCCCGGACCTCTGTTGGGCTTAACTTCTCCTGTTGAAAATCCAGGGAAATTATAATGAAGAATAAATTTACTGGAACCTGAGAAGGTAGCAGCATCAAGTATTTGTTCATCTAACTTTGTACCTAAGGTCACTGTAGTGATGGATTGTGTTTCTCCTCTCGTAAAAACAGCCGATCCATGAGCGCTTGGCAAATAATCTACCTCACACCATATGTCTCTGATGTCTTCGCCTTTTCTACCATCAAGTCTTAAGCCTTCGTTCAAAACCAGATCCCTGGCAGCTTTTTTATGAATATCGTGATAATATTTCTTTGCTAAACTCTTGTCAATTTCCTGATCTTCAGGAAGTGAAGCCAAATAATCTTCCAGTACAGACTTAAATGCATTGCTACGCTCAGATTTATTCGCATTCAGTGCACGGGCAACAGCATAGGCCTTGTCATAGAGAAGGTTGTTTAACGTTTCTTTTAAAGTGTCATCGTTTTTCTCATGGGAGTAGGTCCTTTTGGTTTCCTTGCCCACTTCTTTTGTAAACTCCGCTAAAGCTTTACATTGAATTTTTATTTCCTCATGGGCAAATTTTATTGCCTCGATCATTTCTGCTTCAGAAACCTCAGACATCTCTCCCTCTACCATTAATATATCTTCATAAGAAGCGCCAACCATCAGATCTATATCTGCCTGAGCCAACTGATCCAGGTTTGGGTTAACTACAAATTCTCCATTTACACGAGCAACCCTAACTTCAGAAATAGGACCATTGAATGGAATGTCGGAAACAGCCAAAGCCGCAGATGCAGCCAAAGCAGCCAAAGCATCCGGTAAAACGTTCTTATCTGATGAAATCAGAAAGATATTAACCTGAGTTTCTGCATGGTAATCGTCGGGAAATAAAGGTCTTATGGCTCTGTCTACAAGTCGGCTAACCAAAACCTCATAGTCTGATAATTTTCCTTCCCTTTTTAAAAAACCTCCGGGTATCTTTCCGGCAGAGGCAAACTTCTCCTGATAATCAACTGATAAAGGAAGGAAATCAATATCTTCTTTTGCTTCAAGGTTTGATACTACCGTTGCAAGAAGCATAGTATCTCCCATTCTCACTACTACAGAACCATCTGCTTGTTTAGCTAATTTTCCGGTTTCTATAGATATTTTTCGGCCATCTCTTAATTCTATGGTCTTGGTATAAACTTTAGGTAGCATAAGGTTTGCTCTTAATTATAAGTAGAGATATGAATTGTATTGTAAAAAGTGCAGTATAACGAAATTGGGGACATTTTTATCCCCAATTTTATTTTCTTAAATCTAATTCCACTAATGTCTTTCTGTATCTTTCGATGTCGGTTTTGTGCAAGTGATCAAGTATTCTCCTTCTCTTACCTACTAATTTTAATAGTCCTAAACGTGTTGAGAAATCTTTAGGGTGGGTTTTTAGATGATCAGTTAAATGATTTATTCTATAGGTAAATAGGGCAACTTGTGATTCTGCCGAACCTGTATCTGCTTTAGATCTTAAACTTCCATGCTTTTCAAACAATTCTTGTTTTTTTTCTTGATTTAAATACATCTAAAATAAAAATTAAATACTTATGGGAAAAATTTAAACGCAAAAATAGGGACATTTAATTGCATCTGCAAAACAATTAGTTAAATAAATCTACCTTTTGAATCTTGATTTAATTTTATTCCAGAACACATTATAGGCGTCTGCATCAAAAATCCGGGCATCATTTCTGGCTTGCCGCAGAAAAAACAAACCTATTGGCAATAAAACTACATTTGCTGTCCAACTGGAATATTCTACCTCAACTATCCCCTCTTTCGCCCATTTTTCAGAAACAATGGTAAGGACATAGAAAATGATGAAAAAAGCAATTGAAATTAAAACGGGAATTCCAAGTCCGCCTTTTTTTATGATTGATCCGAGTGGCGCCCCGATTAAAAACATAACAAGGCAAGCCAAAGATCCTGTATATTTTTTATATTTTTCTATTTTATAGGCATTGGCATCTCTGTCGTTCCTTTTAAATCTTTCTTTATAGGAGGCCAAAGAACTTTTTATGGTTCGGGCCTCATCTGCGGCAGTTGAAAGAATTTTTTCCTTATCACTGGTGGAAAATTGTTGAAGTTTTTTTACAGAATCCAGTGGAACAAACTTTTTAACGGTATCCAGGTTGTGCGTATGGTAAGCATAATATTGCCTTAACGTCACAATTAATTCTTTTAACACATCTTTATTAAGGTTTTTAATTGAGTCCGCATCCTTTTCCAGCTCATTTATGTTTTTCATTTGCCGGTTGTTGGCAAAAAGATCTTCTTTTGTTTTAGAAAATTCAAAAGATTTTAGGCTGAAAATGGAAGTCATCTTTTTAAAAGAACTCCTGATAAATTGTTTATTGCTCTCTCCAGGGTTTTGGCTTTCCGAAAAAATGGTACCATTAAACATCTCTATACTGAGGTACTGTTCATCGTATATGGTTTGCATTATTCCTGAATCTGCTAATACCACTTTATTATTGCCCATATAATCAGTATGATCATATATCATCAGACCCTTTAAAGTCTTTTCGTCTTTAAATTTTTTGTCAATTTTTATACTATACCCATCAAGTCCATTGTAAAAAGCCCCTTCTTTAAACTCCAGGGTCGGCTTTTTTTGTTTTATATCCCAAAGCACACTATATGCTTTGAGGTTTGTTTTCGGAACTACATCGTTACTAAAGAAAAATGAACCGATGGTTAAACCAACCACGAAAATAAAAATAGGCAGCAAGGTCCGGGTCAGAGAAATACCCGCGCTCTTGATTGCCGTCAATTCATAATGTTCACCCAGGTTTCCGTAAGTAATCAACGAGGATAGTAAAACCGCTAAAGGAAGCGCTGCTGGAGTGGTATTTAAAGCAAAATAAAAAAACATCTCTAAAAACACGCCGAACTCTATCCCTTTACCAAAAAACTCATCAAAATACCTAAGCATTGTTGTTAGCAGCAGTATAAAAACCACAACAAGGGTCGTAAGAATAAATGGACCAATAAAGGAAGACAGAATAAGCTTATCTATTTTCTTCATTGGAAAAGGTTTGGGGTATGAGGAACGAGATTTGAGGAAATCTCGGAGAACTTATTACTTACTTTCTGTAAATCGCTCATAATTATAAGCTTGTGAAATATTTTTTAATTGCCACTACTTGTTTCGTAACGCATTCAGTAATTAGCCTATTCGCTAACTACCCTAACATGATTGCTTTATTAAATGAATGCTTTGTACCGTTAACGGAAAGGCGCAAAAATATGTATAAAGAAGGGAATTCTAAATTTATTATTCAGGTGCGGTGATAATTACCCTCCTACTATTTCTTTCAGTTTTAACACAAGGAAATCCCATAGGTCATGAAACTCCTCATCATCTACCATATCGGAATAATCAGCAACTTTTAAAAAAGTAGTTTGAGTTAAATCATTGGTATCTATTTTAAATTCGATATAAGAAGGATCTGTATCTTCCGGTTTAGGCAGAAATTCCAGCCTTACAAAGGAATTTAGCTTTTGGGCAGTGATTTTAGCTTTGTGTATTTCTCCCTCCCACTCAATTAAGAAAACTTTATCAGGGGTAACTTTCACATCATCTGCAAACCATACGGAAAGCCCTGAGGCTGAATTTAAATATGGATAAAGCATTTTAGGAGAGGCTCTTAATTCATATTCTTCTTCAAATTTTTGCTTTTTGCTCATAATTTTTTATTTCTCTCTAAATAATTGTAATATATATATTTAAATCGCCAAAAAAAACTTTCACTGATAAACTTGTTATTTATTTATGAATATTTTCTACATTTGCAACCTCAAACGGCGGGGTAGCTCAGATGGTTAGAGCGTAGGATTCATAACCCTAAGGTCGGCGGTTCGATTCCGCTCCCCGCTACTTTCTCTTCCCAGTTTATTCCTTCTCCTTAAATTTCTAATTCTTACCTGCTCATTGGTGCTCTATTAAAGTCAACCAAATGGAAACTAAAAGGCTGTAAAAATCCGGTTCAATTATATTAGAAATATTAAATTAAGGAATTATGGTTATCATTTAAAAATAATAATTTACCAATTCTTAACCTCCTTACCCCTATTCCTGTTTCTCCTCCTGAATTGTTGGGAAAATTTTTCCTCCTGCTCTATTCTATCCAGCAAATCCTTGGTATTCTGTTCCTTTTGGCTTGCTTTATACTTTAACATCGCATAAGTTAAATTATACCTGGTTTCTTTGTCCCCGGGATTTATACGAAGGGAATTTTGATAGGAATCTATACTTTCTTTTAACTTATTTACCTTCAAATAACTGTTGCCTAAATTATGGTAAAGCTTAGACAAAAGTTCCTTGTCCGATGTCCTTGAAAGGGTCTTTTTTGATTGCGTAATTGCCTCATTATATTTTTCTTGCCTATAATAACTTAAAGCCAGGTTATAAGAAGCTTCAATCAAGTTTTTATTCTGAGCGAAAGCCTTTTCATAATTTCTTGCTGCTTTTTCATACTCTCCGTTTTTATAGAATTCATTGCCTTCCCTGTTGATTTTTCTTGCCGATTGGGCAAATGAAAAATCAAATAAAATGCCTGCCAATAAAACGATAAGGATAAATCTATACATGTTATTCCCCCTTTCTGGTTAATTTATACTTAGGCATAAGAAATTCTAAAAGAATCAAAACCAGGGCTGCTGCTATTAAATAAGGAAAGTAACTTGAGTATTCAGAATAAATTTTTTCTGTTACAATCCTTTTATCGTGTCCATTTATTGCGTTTATTATGCGCTTTATACCGTCAGCATCGTCGATTTTTGAATATACCCCCTGCCCCTCCTGAGCCAATGTCTGCAAAGATTCTTCATCCAGTGCGCTGATTACAACTTTTCCCTGATTGTCTTTCAATGAAACGCTTTTCCCATTTCTTAATTTCACCGGTACAACAGCACCTTTTGAGGTACCCACGCCGATTACATGAATTACAACGCCTTGTTCGGCGGCCTTTTTTGCTGCTTCCATAAAATCGCCCTCATGGCTTTCCCCATCTGTCAGGACTATAAGAAATTTCCTGTCTTTCTCCTGGAAATTAAAGTTCTGAAGTGCAATTTCCAAGGCTTTATTAAGGTCAGGCCTTGAGTAGGTACAATTTCAGGCGATAGGGTTGAAAGAACTGCATCCAAAATATTTTCATCAGAAGTTGGTGGAATCTGATTAAAAGCCTCACCGGCAAATACTGTTATCCCAATTCTGTTATCCCTTAGTCCATTTATTAGCTTAAAGGATATCTCTCTTACGGCTTCCATCCTACTTGGCTTTATGTCTTCCGCCAACATACTATTGGAAACATCTATAACCAGGTTTACCTCAAAGCCTACCGTTCTTGAGGTGGTGCTTTCTTCGCCAGTTTGAGGATTGGTCAGGGCGATTATCAAAATTGTTATCCCCAAAACCAGAATACTATATTTAACTACAGCATAAATAAAAGAGACTTTAGGTAAAATAACCGATAGTATTTGAGGACTTCCTATATTTTTCAGCCTTCTTTTAGTAAGCCATTGATTGATAAACCAAATTCCGATCAAAACCGGAATCAGCAAAAGCATCCATAAAAACTCTTTATTTTCTAGCCTATATATCACTTTTAATTTACGGTAAACCTTTAAGTATAGTGCTTGCCAGCACAATTTCAATAAAAACAGCGACGAGGGCGCAAATGGCAAAATTTGTAAATGCGTCTCTTGTTCCGATATCTTTCGAACTGATCCGGGATTTTTCAATCCTGTCAATTTCATCGTAGACCCTTCTTAAAGCGGCCTTGTCCGAGCTGGTAAAATATTGTCCCCCGGTAATTCGGGCAATTTCTTTTAATACCTGTCCACCCATGTCTACTCCCTGGGAAGTTGTGGTGGCTGATTCATTCATAATTTCAGCGTTTTCCCTGATATCAATGGCATAAACCCGGATATTCAAGTCCCTGGCCATTAACCCCGCGTCCAGCGGATCAATACTTCCTGAATTATTGACGCCATCTGTGAGAAGAATAACTACTTTATTTTTAGAAAAGCTGTTTTTAAGATTTCTAACGGCATTTGCAAGTCCTAAACCTATGGCGGTTCCGTCAGTGATCATGCCTGTTTCGACTTGAGAAAGCAGTTTGACCAAAACTTCATGATCAGTGGTAAGGGGAAATTGCGTAAAACTTCGTCCACTAAATAAGACCAGTCCTATACGGTCATTTTTCCGTTGAAGCACAAACTCCTTGGCTACATCCTTGGAAGCTTCCATCCGGTTTACTTCAAAGTCTTTGGCCAACATGCTTGTAGAAATATCCAGCGCGATAATTATATCAATTCCCAACGTTTCAATATCCCGCCAGTTTTTTGGCATTTGTGGACGAGCCAACACGACAATGAGCAAGGCAATTGTTATACATCTTAGAATCAGCGGCAAATGTCTTAGCTGTTGTTTTAAGGTTTTGGGAGCTTTTGCATATAATCCTACTCCGGAAACCTTAATAGAGGCCGCCTTTTTGCTTCTTTCCCTTATAAAATACCACAAAAGCATTATGGGTATTATTATAAGTAAAATAAAGTACTCCGGTTCTTTAAACGTTAAATTTTCAAACATTGCGTTGCTCCTTGATTTGTGCGCCCTTTGTTTTATTTACGAATAAAAAGGCGTTCTCCAGGCTTTTGACATTTTCCTCTTTAGAAGATCTGTATTTAGCATATTTAACAAAATCGCTTAATAATAAAACCTGGTTTAAAGAATTATATAACTCTTTGTCCAAAGCCCTGTTTTTAATATCTTTTAAAATTTCATTTGAAGTCCTTTCTAATGCCATCATTTTAAACCTTCCCTGGATGTATTTCCTCAAAATAAAAGATACTTCTTCATAAAAATCTTTTAAACCGTCTTCAGTGTCCCAGTTCTTATTCCTGTTTAAATCTTCCAAAGATCTTATTGCAATGGTTTCCGGCAATTCTGGTGCGGGAGGTTCAGCCATAGCCAGTTTTGGCTTAGGTTTATTTAACTTATAGTACTGATATCCTATAAGCGCGCCTACAATAATGATAATGCCATATAGAAGGTAATTTAGGTAACTCCAGATTTCCCTGTTTTTGAAAGGGGTATCCAATGGCGCCTTCACATCCATAATGTCTGCAGTGGTATCTACAGGAGGATATTTAACAGCTAAAAAAGCAGCATTACTAAATACGGTATCTACAGACTCATTCCTTGTTTCCAATATAAATTCAAAGACCGGAATTGCATGGTTGCCAGAGTCAAACGAAGTAATTGTTAAAGTTTGACTTAAGATCTTATTGCCGTCATTTTTCCGGGTTTCGATTTTAGAAACCTCCACGATTTCCAATTGATCGGTGATAAATTTATTGAGCGAGGGAAACTTAACTTCTACGGCTGTATCTACTTCTATACTTAGAACAGCTTTTACCTGCTCCCCTATTTCAATTTGAGCGGAATCTATTTGGAGCGATGCTTTAATTTCCTGAGAAAAGGAAGTATGCATTAGCACAAACATGCATAAGAATGTAACTGTAAGCCTAATTATCTCTCTCATTATTATTTTCTCAACCTCTCATGTTTCTTAAATAAGCTCATCAATGGTTTTATATAAGATTCGTTTGTCTTTAGCTCAATGTAATCAATATTGCATTTAGTAAACAGTTCTTTTAGCCTTTTTCTTCTTAACTCCCACATCTCAGACAAATGCTTTTTTACAAACCTGGATGAAGAATCCAAAATAACAATCTCTCCTGTCTCCGAATCCTGAAGTCTTACCAATCCGGCATCAGGAAAGATCTGTTCGGCAGGATCATAAACCTGAAGCGCTACCAGGTCATGCTTTAAGCCTGCTATTTTTATAGCCTTTTCAAAAGTATTATCCAGGAAATCACTTATTATGAATGCTGCGCTCCTTCTTTTTATAATATTATTCAAATAATTTAAAGCTGTAGAAAGGTTAGTGCCTTTATTGGTAGGTTTGAAATCAATAAGGTCCCTGATTATCTTAAGTGCATGAGATTTACCTTTTTTGGGAGGAATAAACTTTTCAACTTTATCTGTAAAAAAGATCACCCCTATTTTGTCATTATTCTGAATGGCTGAAAAAGACAGCACTGCCGCCAGCTCTGCAACAAGTTGCTGTTTAATCTGTTGTTGAGTTCCAAAAGCCTGGGAAGCACTTACATCTATTAAAAGAATTATCGTTAGCTCTCTTTCTTCCGTAAAAAGTTTAACGAAAGGATTCTGATACTTTGCAGTTAATTTCCAGTCAATGGTTCTGATATCGTCGCCAGGCTGATAGGCCCTTACATCACTAAATGTCATCCCTTTCCCCTTAAAAGCACTATGATATTCACCTGCAAAAATATTTTTTGTAAGTCCCCGCGTTTTTATTTCAATCTGACGCACTTTACGAATTAACTCAGCTGTATCCATAAATTAAATTGGAAATTTACAATTGGCAGTAGGCAAAAGATACATTAAATTACTTTTTTAAGGCACTTCTACTTTTGCCAATATTTCTTTAATCAAATTTTCGGTAGTTATGCCTTCTGCTTCGGCTTCAAAGGTCAGCCCTATTCTGTGACGCATCACGTCGTAAGCTACTGACCGGACATCCTCAGGGGTTACAAACCCCCTTCCACTAATAAATGCACTGGCTTTTGCGGCCAAGGCCAGATTTATACTTGCCCTTGGAGAAGCCCCGTAGTTTATCAGGTTGCTGAAATGATCCAACTTGTAATCCTTTGGCTGCCTTGTGGCAAAAACCAGGTCAACAATATATCTTTCAATGTTTTCATCCAGGTAAATGGATAGAACCGTCGCCCTGGCATTCAATATTTGTTGAGGAGTTAAAATTTTGTTAACAGTAGGTCTTTCGCTTGAAATATTCTGGCGGATAATTAATTTCTCGTCCTCTTTTTTAGGAAAATCTATTAAGACTTTAAGCATAAAACGATCTACCTGAGCTTCAGGAAGTGGATAAGTTCCCTCCTGCTCAATAGGATTTTGAGTAGCCATTACAAGAAAAGGCTCAGCCAATGGATAAGAGGTGTCGCCAATGGTAACCTGTTTTTCCTGCATGGCTTCCAATAAGGCGCTTTGTACCTTTGCAGGCGCTCGGTTAATTTCATCCGCCAAAATAAAATTGGCAAAAATAGGTCCTTTCTTTATCTGGAATTCCTCGTTTTTCTGACTATAAATAACCGTACCGAGCAAATCGGCAGGCAACAAGTCTGGGGTGAACTGAACCCTATGGAATTCAGCGCTAATGGTTTGTGCCAACGTCTTTATCGCCAATGTCTTAGCAAGTCCGGGAACTCCCTCAAGGAGTACGTGGCCATTTGCCAACAACCCAATTAAAAGTGATTCGGATAAATGCTCCTGACCAACAATTACTTTTTTCATTTCCAGGAGTATTTTCTTAATCGCTTCGCTTTCCCTGCCCACTTTTTCATTTAGTTGTTTCATTTCCACAGACTGGTTCATTTTATGAGGTTTTTTTAAACTTTCTAAATAACGATAAAAACATTGCAAAACTGTATAATTTTAAAGGAAAAGCGAAAGAAAACATTCGAAATGACGATTTTAGGATGCTATATTATGAATTAAAAAATTGACGTTCTTTTATACCTCATTTCAAACCTTTTTTCCTCGGGAATTGTATTAAATACAAGCTTTATGGAATAAAATATTTTAATCTTTAACTGTTCCAAGGTAACTTTAAGCTCATTTATTAATTACCCATGGTAAATAACCTTTCAGAGTCAAATACTAACACTGAGAACGAGAACGAAACAACGTCAATTTCAAATGGTTATGATCAAGCAGCAATTGCAACAAAAAAACTTAACTTTTTTGAAAAACTTCAATTAAAATGGGGTGTTGAAAGTCTCTTTCAAGTCTTTTTAATCCTTTTGACCTTCACTTTGACAGGTTCAACGGTCGTCTTTTTAAAGAATAATCTATACAATGCTTTAGGATTTACAAAGGATACAACCTGGTGGGTGAGAACTGGCACTTACCTGATTTTTGTTTTTCCTACTTATCAGGTTTTGATTTTAGTATACGGCTCGTTGTTGGGACAATTTAATTTCTTTTGGGAAAAGGAGAAAAAACTAGGCAGGGCGATTCTGAAATTATTCAAGAAAAGACAAAAATAGTTTTACTACATATTTTAGCATTATATTAAAAAATATTGGCATAAAAAAAGGCTAAGAAAATTAGCCTTTTTATTTGTGTTTTTGATGTTTTAAACTGCTACATCATTACTTCTTAAAGCCTCATTTAAGGAAGTCTTTAAATCGGTGCTTGGTTTTCTTTTTCCGATGATAAGTGCACACGGAACATGGAATTCGCCTGCTCCGAATTTTTTTGCATAAGATCCAGGAATCACCACAGATCTTTCAGGAACATATCCTTTGTATTCAACCGGTTGATCTCCCGTAACATCAATTATTTTAGAACTTCCGGTAATGGTTACATTGGCTCCCAAAACGGCTTCTTTTCCTACTCTAATTCCCTCAACCAATATGCACCGCGACCCTATAAAAGCTCCATCTTCAATTACCACTGGCGCAGCTTGAATCGGTTCAAGTACTCCTCCTATTCCTACTCCACCACTTAAATGCACATTTTTTCCAATTTGAGCGCAGCTTCCGACTGTAGCCCAAGTATCCACCATAGTCCCTGCATCTACATATGCACCAATATTTACATAAGAAGGCATTAAAATAACTCCTTTGCTTATATAAGATCCGTATCTGGCTGTTGCAGGAGGCACTACTCTTACGCCCAACTGTTCATATCCGCTTTTCAACTTCATCTTGTCAAAGTATTCGAAAGGGCCTACTTCCAACACCTGCATCTTCTGGATAGGAAAGTACAAAATAACCGCCTTCTTTATCCATTCATTTACCTGCCAACCACCTTCGACCGGCTCTGCAACTCTTTTAACTCCTTTGTCCAAATCATCAATAGTACTTTTGATTGCGATAACAGTATCTTTGTCATTGAGCAATTCCCTATTTTGCCATGCAGCTTCGATGATTTCTTTTAGATCCATATTTTTTTTAGAAATAATAATTGAAAAATTTTAAATGTCTAACATAAAAATAGTCATCTGTTCGGTCTTAAAACCTATAAACGACGCACGAATGTACGAAAAATTCGGTATTTCAATAGCCGAAACCGGAAAATATGAAGTGCATATCATAGGTTACCCTGCTACCGCTCCAAATCACCCGGGAATAACCTTCCATTCGTTATCCAGGTTTAAAAGGATAAGCTTTAAAAGATTTCTTGCTTCATGGAAAATTTCTAAAATAATACTTAATGTAAAACCTGAAGTAATTATAGTTAATACTCATGAGCTACTTGTAATTATGATATTACACAAAATTTTATTTGGCCCGAAAATATTATATGACATCCAGGAAAATTATTTCAGGAATATTTGGTACCAAAACAATTTCCCACCTGGAATAAAACACATTTTAGCCTTATCTGTACGTCTAAAAGAACTAATCTCAGCGCCATTTTTATCTTATAAGATCCTCGCGGAAGAAAGGTATCATGAAGAACTTCCTTTTGTAAAGAAAAAAGCAGTTGTTGTCAGAAATAAGTACAATCCAATAAGAAAAATTAATGCATTTAAAGAAAAGGATCCCGAAGGAAAATTGCGTTTTTTATACTCAGGAACAGTTTCAAAAGTATACGGAATAGAGGAAGCTTTAAGATTTTTCAAGGCAATAAATAAAATTAAACCTTCTACTTTAACTATAATAGGGCATTGTGCAGACCATCAGTTATTTATTAAATTAGAAACGGAAGCAAAAAGGGAACCTTCCATTGTTTTAAATATTGACAAATCCCCAATAGATCATGAAAAAATAGAAGGTGTTTACCCCTTTACTGATTTTGCTCTCACCCCCTACCCTTACAACTCCAGCACTGTAAATTGTCTGCCCGTCAAATTTTATGAATACATAGCTCACCGCATTCCAATTATTGCTCCAAACTACAACGACTCGTGGATTAAGTTTTTGAGTAAATACGAGGCAGGACTTTTCATCAATTTTAATGACTTTAACCCTGAAAAAACACTTGAAGTTCTTAAACAAAGTCGATTTTTCCAGGGAACTATCCAGCAAGATATTTATTGGGAGTCTGAAAAAGATAGATTGCTAAATATTTTAGCTTTATTAAGGAATAAAGCACCCTACCCTAGCAATCAATAATATTATAAAATTTATATCCCACCGAAAACACTCTTCCCTGACAAAATTAGCGACTAAGTCCACTTCTTGCCGCAAAATCAGATTGCGAATATTGTAACGCCTTAAAGTATTAGCACCTAGTCTGGAATTATATATGTTAATTTTCAGCAAGTTGTATAAATATGTAGGCACTTGAGTTGTACTCACAATTACCCTGACATTCCTTTAAAAGCATAAGATTTGCCAACCGTCAGGGAAAACATGACCGCAATTCCCTCCATTTTCCCTTTTTTATACATTAAAATAATACTATTCATTAAAATATTAACTTATCCTATCTCTGAACCAAGTATCTTTTAAGAAACGCTAAAATACTAATAATAATAGCATAATATTATTCCACATTTCCTTTATTTGAAGTTTTAGGCGTATCTAAATTTGCAACGTTTTACTAATATTATTAGAATTTTGCATGACATTTTGGCAAGTTTATTTATTTATCTAAACTTATTTTTAGGCTTACCTAAATATTGCTTAGATTTGAATAAAAAAATATTTTTCATGCTTAGCTACGCAGAAGAGAATTATTTGAAGACCATCTATCATCTCTCCGATCATGGAAAAACAGATGTATCTACAAATGCCATTGCAGAAGTTTTAAATACAAAACCTGCCTCTGTAACTGATATGTTAAAAAAACTGGCAGTTAAAAATGTAATCAGACATATTCCTTATCAGGGAGTAACGGTTTCGGATGAAGGAAAAATTGCCGCACTAAAAGTGATCCGCAAGCATAGGTTATGGGAAGTTTTTCTAGTGGAGAAATTAAAATTTAATTGGGATGAGGTGCATGACGTAGCCGAGCAACTGGAACATATTAACTCTGCCCTTCTCATTGAAAGACTGGATGAATTCCTTGGTTTTCCAAAACATGATCCGCATGGAGATCCTATTCCAGATGCGCATGGAGAAATTGTGATCAAAGCAAAAATTCCGATTTCGGATTTTGAAATAAATCAATCCGGCATCGTCTCGGCAGTGACGGACTCCAGCAGTTTATTTCTTCAATACCTTGATAAAATCGGGATTTATATAGGAGCAAAAATCAAGGTACTGGATAAGATTGAATATGATAATTCCATTGAAATACTTCTGGACAATAAAAGAACAGTAACCATTTCTAAAGAAGCATCAAAGAACTTGATGGTAATAGAAAGGTAGAATGAATAATGTGTTGATGTGATAATGTGGTTTTGAAACTGATGAAAAAAGATGGGGCTGAGAATTGGATAAAAAGTTTTAGTTAAGGGAATGTATCATATAATAAATTCTAAAGAGGAGTCAAATTAAGAGGAAAGCTAGATTATGATTAGTGCAAAACGGAGGTTTTTATGGGTGACTTTTTTCGGGGGGCTTATACTTATTTTTTTTACTTCCTGTGAAATAAAAAAGTATGAAAGAGATCCTACAAAAAAATTAAACATAGTAACTACCACCGGAATAATTGCGGATGCGGTAAAAAACATTGTAAAGGACAGCGCGAACGTTCACGCGTTAATGGGCCCGGGAGTTGACCCTCATTTATACAAAGCCTCTTTTGGAGATTTGGAAAAGTTAACCCGTGCCGACATTATTTTTTATAACGGGCTACACCTGGAAGGTAAAATGGGAGAAGTTTTGAAAAAACTGAGCAGGGTAAAACCTGTAGTGGCCGTATCTGAAAAAATAAATAAATCACTTCTAACAAAAACAGGAGAAGATTATTATGACCCTCATATATGGTTTGATGTAAAACTTTGGCAAAAAACAGTAATCCAAATGGATGAAGCTCTCTCCATTTATGATAGTTTGAACAAAGGTTTCTATCACAGGAATGCTTTAGAATATTTATCCAAACTCGATGACTTGGATAAATATATAAGAAAAAAAATCAATGAAATTCCTGAACAACAAAGGGTATTGATTACTGCTCACGACGCCTTCGGCTATTTTGGAGAAGCTTATAAGATAGAGGTAAGAGGACTTCAAGGCATTTCTACCCTTTCGGAGTTTGGCCTTCATGATGTTACCGATCTGGTAGATTTTATCTCAGAAAGGAAAATAAAAGCAGTTTTCGTAGAAACCTCTGTATCTGAAAAAGCCATCAACGCGGTGGTTCAAGGCTCAAAAAAGAGTGGCCATGAAGTGAAAATTGGTGGAAGCCTTTATTCTGATGCTTTAGGAGAAAAAGGAACCCCGGAAGGGACATATATAGGAATGGTAACAAAAAATGTAAATACAATTACGAAAGCATTGAAATAGTTATGATTCAACAAATCGAAAACCCAGCTTTAGAAATACATGACTTAACGGTTTCTTATAATAAAAAGCCGGTGTTGTGGGGCATAGACCTTACGCTGCCTTCAGGAGTACTTACCGGAATAATCGGCCCAAATGGAGCAGGAAAATCTACCCTAATAAAATCTGCAATGGGTCTGCTTCCCTTGAGTAGCGGATATGTCCGTTTATTTGACGAACCCCTTGATAAAGTCCGTAACAGAATAAGTTATGTTCCACAACGGGAATCAGTGGATTGGGATTTTCCAGCTTCTGCTTTGGATGTAGTTTTGATGGGGCGATATGGGAAATTGGGGTTATTCAAATCCATAGGGAAAAAAGACAAGGAAATAGCCATGGAATGTCTCAGAAGGGTAAACATGGAAGGATTCTATCAAAGACAAATATCGCAACTTAGCGGAGGTCAGCAACAAAGGGTTTTTCTGGCAAGGGCACTGGCTCAGGAAGCGGACCTTTATTTTATGGACGAGCCTTTTGCCGGAGTAGATGCTGCAACTGAGTCGGCCATTATTGAACTCCTTAGAGAAATGAGGAATGCCGGAAAAACCATAGTAGTAGTACATCACGATCTTCAATCTTCCGAGGATTACTTCGATTGGTTTATCTTTTTAAATACAAGGTTAATTGCCTCTGGACCAAAACATTTAGTATTTAAAAACGAGATATTACAGGAGACATATGGAGGCAAACTCACATTACTTGCTGAAGTGAGTCACCTAATGCAGAGGGAACAGTTTCCGACAAGAGAGGAAGGATGAGGGGAAATGAATGTGAGTGGTAGAATGAGTGAATGAGTGAATGGGGAAAGCATACATGATAGAAAATACGACAATCGTATTGATTATCTGATTGTAATAACAATGTTGATTGCTAATAGCTAGAGCTGAAAGCTAATATGGATATATTGATTGAGTTTTTTTCATTTAGGGATCCTAACATCAGGTTTGTAGTGTTGGGATCGGTGATTTTGGCAGCCAGTTCAGCGGTTGTCGGAACTTTTACTTTTCTTAAAAAAAGAGCACTTTCCGGTGATGCTGTAGCACATTCAGTACTACCTGGCGTTTGTCTTGCATTTGTTCTTGCCGGAAACAAAAATCCTTTTGCCTTGATTATAGGCGCCTTTGTTACAGGATGGATTTCTTTGATTTGTATTGATATAATTACCAGAAAATCAAAGATAAAGGAAGATACGGCCATTGGACTTGTTCTTTCTGTATTTTTTGGAATGGGTATTTTATTTCTGACGGCTATTCAAAGGTCCGGAAATGCTGCACAATCAGGACTCGATCATTTTCTGTTCGGAAAAGCTGCTTCTTTGATTGGGGAGGATTTATGGGTTTTTGGGATTACGGGCGTGCTGTTGATTTTTACAATAGCAGCATTTTACAAGGAATTAAAAATCATAAGCTTTGATCCCCAATTTGCTTATGCTTCCGGTCTTCCAGTGAAAATGCTTGACCTTTTGCTCACTTCTCTCACCGTTCTGGCGGTGGTAATTGGAATTCAGGCGGTAGGTGTAGTATTGATGGCGGCGATGCTGATTAC
>Ga0196965_1000289_pt1 | contig 34178 bp, 37 predicted proteins | sample S1_20metaG_FD_148668 | JGI IMG/M metagenome (GOLD analysis project Ga0196965, IMG submission 148668) | Soil microbial communities from Anza Borrego desert, Southern California, United States - S1_20 | ecosystem: Environmental > Terrestrial > Soil > Desert | place: USA: California | collected...
CCGTCCCTCCCAAGAAGGCAGCACCCGGGCGATCGTGTCCTTCAGGCTCTCGGTGCGCGGCACCTCTATTCCGGCATAGCGGCGATCGGCGGCCAGGTCGTAGGGGCTGTCGGGCGCCATCGGCGGCGGCGGGATGTCGAACGAGCGCCGCCAGATCCGCACCTGCTCGTCGCCATGCTTCGCCGCCGTCTCGGCTTTGTTGAGTCCGGTGAGGCCGCCATAATGGCGCTCGTTGAGGCGCCAGTCCTTCTCCACCGGAAGCCATAGCCGCCCCATCGCTTCCAGCGCGAGGTTGAGCGTCTTGATCGCCCGCGTCTGCAGGCTGGTGAAGCAGAGGTCGAAATCGAGCCCCTTCGCCGCCATCAGCTCGCCGGCCAGCCGCGCCTCCTCGGCGCCCTTCGCGGTCACGTCGACGTCCCACCAGCCGGTGAAGCGATTCTCGAGGTTCCAGGCCGACTGGCCGTGGCGGATGAGGACGAGGGTGGGCATGGGTCTTCCGTTCTCCGTTCGGGCTGAGCTTGTCGAAGCCCCACCCTGCTCTTTCAGGTCAAGAAAAAAGCCCCTTCGACAAGCTCAGGGCGAACGGGGTGAAGGGAGCTAGCGCTTCTTCGCCGGAAGCTCGTCGATAATGGCGTGAAGCGCGTCGAGGCAGGCGCGGGCGAGGAGTGCGCTTCGCTCCGGCGACCAGCCGCGGCGCGGGTCCGGCAGGTCGGCATTGTCCTTGAACGGCATTTCCAGAGTCATGGAGACGGCGCCGAAGCGTTCGGCGAGCTGCGAGGTCGACATCGACATGTTCGCCCCGCCGGGCCTCGCCACCTCATAGCCCTTGCGGGTCTGGAAATCGGGGGAGAAGCGGACCAGCTCCTCGCTGAACCGGTCGAACAGCTTCTGCTGGCGCTCGTTCCAGCTCGGTATGCCCTCGAAGCCGGCGAGGAAGTTGGCCGGGATCGCCTCGTCGCCATGGACGTCCATCGCGAAATCGACTCCGGTGCGGTCCATCTCGTTCCTGACGTACAGCACTTCCGGGCTGCGCTCCGGGCTCGGATCGTGCCATTCCCGGTTGAGGTTGGTGCCGACGGCGTTGGTGCGCAGATGGCCGCGGCGCGAGCCGTCGGGATTCATGTTCGGGACGATGTGGAAGGTCGCCCTGGCGAGCAGCCGCCGGGCGACGGGATCGCTTTCGTCGAGCAGCCGCTCGAGCGCGCCTTCCATCCACCATTCCGCCATGGTTTCGCCGGGATGCTGGCGCGCGTAGAGCCAGACCTGGAGCGGCCCCTCGCCGATCCGGAAATAGTCCATCTCCTGCCCGTCGAGCGTCTGCCCGAGCGAGCGGTGCTCGACCGCCGGATGGCCGGCGACGGAGGCGACGAGATCGTGGTGGCGCTCCATCGTATAGGGCGCGAAATAGGCGAACCAGACGCTGTTCGAGGGCGGGGTGAGGCTGATCGTGAGGATGCCGCCGTCGTAGCTCGTGTCGACCCGCTCCCACTCCTCCCGGTCGACGGACATGCAGGCGCGGTAATCCTGCCAGCCGAGCGGGTAGGCGGCGCCGGCGCAGTTGAGGATCCTGATCTCCACCTTCTGCCCGGCCCCGCCGGTGAGGCGGAAATAGAACCATTGGTAGAAATCGGACTGATGGTCCTTGACGATTTCGAGGTCGGCCCGGTTGCCCTGGATGGCGACGGTACGAATGTTGCCGCCATCGAAGGGGCTGGTAACGGATAGGGTCATCGCACCCTGATAGTGCGCCCCGACTCCCCGGGGAAGTCCCGAAACAGGGCGCCGGCGAGCCGCTCGACGGCGGCGGTCCGGGCCGCCTGAGCGCTGCCGGTGGGAGCCTCGTCGACGGCGCGGCCTTCCCAGAAGACGGTCCCGTCGGAGCGCCGCCTGATGGCGACTTCGAGGAGCGTAGCGGTGACGTTGGCCGAAGTTCCCACCGGCGCGTTCCCTGAAACGCCGCGCCCGATGCGGGCCGCGCTCAGCGCCGCGATCGCTTCGCGACTGCCCTGCTCGAGGTCGATGAGGGCGATCTGCTCGGAGCCGGTCGTCGTCGGCACCACCGTCCAGCCGAGCCGGGTCAGCTGGCGCGCGACGGCGGCGGCATAGGCCGGGAATTCGGGCCGGTTGCCGTCGGCCTTGTCGAACGGCTCGACCGCGATCTGCGCGCGCGCCACTGGCTCGCCGAGGTGGAAGCGGGCGACGTCGACCCCGCCGGCGGCCGGACGTTTGCCGCCGCCGCCGCTCGCGCAGGCGGCGAGCGCCGCCGCCAGCAGAAGGGGCGCGCTGCGCAGAAAAGCTGTTTTCATCCCGGCACCTCTTGGTCTAGCGCCCCCGGATCGTATGGGCGCTGCAACGATCGGTTCAGCGCTCTTTGCCGCATTAGGGTTCCGTGAGGGAAGAGCTTAGATGAACAAGCCCGCGAACATGCCAGTGGTGCTGGTCACCGGCGGCGCCGGCTATATCGGCAGCCACGCCGTGCTGGCCCTGCTGGATGCGGGCTGGAAGGTGGTCGTCATCGACAACCTCACCACCGGCTTCCGCTGGGCGGTGCCGGAGGAGGCCGCGTTCGTGGAAGGCGACATCGGCGACCAGGCGCTGGTCGGGCGCCTGATCGAGGAGCATGGCATTGGCGCCATCGTCCATTTCGCGGGCTCGATCGTGGTTCCGGAATCGGTCGAGCAGCCGCTCAAATATTATGAGAACAATACGGTGAAGAGCCGCTCGCTGATCGAGAGCGCGGTCAAGGGCGGAGTCCGCCACTTCATCTTCTCCTCGACCGCCGCGACCTACGGCCTTCCCGAGCAGGTGCCGATCGTCGAAAGCTCCCGAACCCAGCCGATCAATCCTTATGGCTGGTCGAAGCTGATGACCGAACGGATGCTCTCGGACGCCGCCTTCGCCCACCCGCTCAACTTCTGCGCGCTTCGCTATTTCAACGTCGCCGGCGCCGATCCCAAGGGCCGCTCGGGCCAGTCCACCGCCGGCGCCACCCACCTCATCAAGGTCGCCGTCGAGGCCGCGACCGGCAAGAGGCAGGCGGTCTCGGTCTACGGCACCGATTACGACACGCCCGACGGCACCGGCGTGCGCGACTACATCCACGTCAGCGACCTCGCCGCCGCCCATGTCGACGCGCTCGAGAAGCTGGTCGAGGATCCGACCACCAGCCACATCATGAATTGCGGCTACGGGCGCGGCTTCTCGGTGCTCGAGGTGCTGGAGGCGGTCGACCGGGTGACGAACCTGCGCATCGAGCGGCGCATGGAGCCGCGTCGGGCCGGCGATCCCGACGCTCTGGTCGCCGACAACCGCAAGATCCTCGCCACCTTGCCCTGGCGGCCGAAGCTGGACGATCTGGACACGATCGTCGCCCACGCTTTGGCGTGGGAGAGGAAGCTGGCGGAGCGGGCGGCGTCATAGCTCCTCCGTCATTGCTTCGTCGCTTCGCTCCTCGCAATGACGAATCGGAGGCCTTAGAAACAGGGTTGTCCCTGTTCAACGCCGAGGACGAATGAACACCGAAGAAGCAGAGGCGGTCCTCAAAGGAATCCTCGAGCCGCTGCCGCTCGACACGTTCTTCCACGCGCTCGGCCGCTCGGTCCTCGCGGCTCCGGGCGGTGCCGGCCATGAACGGGCGGCCCTGTTCGGCGACGATCCCGTCGCGACGGCGCTCGGCGCCTTTGCGACCCATGCGGAGCGGCTCGACTGCCATGGCGTCAAGCCGGCGCTGCCGCCGCCCGGACCGCAAAAGGTCGCCGCCGAGGCCGAGTTCCGGAAGCTGATCGAGGCCTATCACCAGCGGGATTATACGGTCCGCATGCCCGAGGTGATCGCGCTGTCGCCGCCGCTGCAGCGTTTCGCGCGCGCGCTCGAGCTGCTCCTTCACCAGCCGGTCGATGCGTCCTTGTTCTGGAGCAAGGCCGGCGCGGGGGCGATCGTCCACTACGACAATCGCGACAATCTCGTCTTCCAGCTTCACGGCCGGAAGCGCTGGTACGTCTCGACCGATCCGCCGGGCCTCCAGAACAATTGGAAGCATGTCGGCGAGCCGCTCCCGAACCTGCGGCGGCACAGGGTGATCGACGTCGGTCCGGGAGATCTGCTCTACATTCCCCGGGGGACTCCGCACACGGTCGACTCCGTTTCCGAATCGCTTCATCTCGCGGTGCTGTTCGTGCCCCTCACGCTGCGCGACGCACTCATCGCCGCCATCGACCATCTTTCCGACGAGGACCGGTCGTTCCGCGAGACGGCGGAGGAGCGCGCCGATGGAGCTCCCGGGGAGCTGCCTTCGCAGGTGGTGCGCGGGCTCGAGCGGCTGATCGCCCGGTACCGGTCCGGCGGCTTCGTCGAGGCGGCGATGCAGCATCGCTCGTCCCGGTTCGTCGCGGGTCTGCCAGCCCTGCCGAGGCCGAAGGCGACCCCGGAAACCACCGCCGACACCCGGGTCCGCCATGCGCCGCTCGCCCTGTTCCACCTGCGGCGAACCGGCGACTGGATCGACTTCGGCTTTCCCGGCGACCGTCTCGCCATCCATCCCGGCGTCGAAGAGGAGCTCCGCTTCATTCGCGACACCACGGAATTCCGCGTCCGGGACGTTCCCGGCGCCTCCACGATCGAGGTTCGAGTGGCCTTGGTCGGCAGGCTGATCGCGGCCGGGGTCCTCGAGCCGGTGACTTAAGACGCGCCGATCCGGCCGGCCCTCGCCAGCTTGACTTGGAAGCCCCGCCAAACTAGGTGGGCTCCTCGCTTTTCCAGCAGACATTTTCGACCAGACAGGCAGGCGTTCCGAGCCATGAAGATCCGCAATTCGCTGAAGTCCCTCAAGTCGCGCCATCGCGACTGCCGCGTGATCCGCCGCCGGGGCCGCACCTACGTCATCAACAAGACCAACCGCCGCTTCAAGGCGCGCCAGGGCTGACGTCCTTCGATACGGGCCTTCGCTTTCGCTCAGTCCCTACTCAGGATGAGCGAGAGGAAACCCGCAACCGCTCATCCTGAGGAGCCGTTGAGCTTGTCGAAACGGCGTCTCGAAGGACCCACCGCCGTCATCTTCGACGTCGGCAACGTCCTCTACGGCTGGGATCCCGAGTCCTTCCTCGCCCGCCAGCTGCCCGAGGACGAGGCGCGGCTTCGCTTCATCGAGGATGTCGACCTGTGGGGCTGGCACGATACGCTCGACGCCGGCCGCCCGTTCGGCGAGGCCGCCGCCGAGATCTCCGAGAAATTCCCCGATTACGCCGCCTATATCTCCGCCTGGGGAGAGCGGTTCGGTGAGACGATCAGCGACCCCGTCCCGGGCATGCACGCCGTCGTCGAGGAACTGGACGGGCGCGGGGTTCCGCTCTTCGCCATCACCAACTTCTCGGCCGACTTCTGGGCCCCGTTCCGCGAGCGCGAGGCCGCTTTCTTCCGCCGGTTCCGGGGCATCGTCGTCTCCGGCGAGGAGAAGCTGCTCAAGCCCGATCCCGCCATCTACTATCGCGCGCTGCACCGCTTCGGGCTGCAGGCGCACGAGGCCTTGTTCGTCGACGATCGCAAGATCAACGTGGAAGGGGCGGAAGCGGTCGGCATGCACGCGCATCTGTTCACGGGCGCCGAGGATCTGCGGCGGCGGCTGAAGGCCGAGGGGCTGCTCTAACCCCGTCATTGCGAGCGTAGCGAAGCAATCCAGTGCGGCCTCAGAGGCCCGCTGGATTGCTTCGTCGCTACGCTCCTCGCAATGACGGGAAACCATGGGCCTCCCAGCCGCGTTCATTTCGGCGATGAGACAAAGATGGCCCGCCAAGCTCTGGATCGTCCGCCACGGGCAGAGCGCCGGCAACGTCGCCCGCGACGCGGCGGATGCCGCCGGGCTCGGCATGATCGACCTCGACATTCGCGACGTCGACGTTCCGCTGAGCGATCTCGGCCACCGCCAGGCCGAAGCGCTCGGCCGCTGGTTCGCCGCCCTCCCCGAAGAGGAGCGGCCCGAGGTCGTGCTCACCTCGCCCTATGTCCGGGCGCAGGAGACCGCGGCCGCGATCTGCGCGGCCGGCGGCGTGGTCTCCCAGGTCAAGGGGCCGGTCAAGGACGAGCGCCTGCGCGAGCGCGAGTTCGGCCTCTGGGACCGGCTGACCACCGCCGGAGTCCGCGAGAAGTTTCCGGAGCAGGCCGAGCAGCGCACCCTGCTCGGCAAATTCTATCACCGACCGCCCGGCGGCGAGAGCTGGGCCGACGTCATCCTGCGCCTGAGGAGCGCGCTCGACACCGTCAGCCTCCACCATGCCGACCGGCGGGTGCTGATCGTCTGCCATCAGGTGGTCGTGCTCTGCTTCCGCTATATATTGGAGGAGCTTGACGAGGCGCAGATCCTGGCGATCGACAAGGCCGGCGACGTCGTCAATTGCGGCCTCCTCCAATATGAGTTCGAACCCGACGACGAGAAGCAGTGCGTACCCAAACTGGTCTGCTACAATTTCGCCGCGCCGCTGATCGAGGAGGACGCGCCGATCACCTCCGAGCCGGACGCGATGGTCGCCGCCCGATGAGCGAGTTCGAGATCCTCGACCGCGACCTGCTCCGCCGGTACCCGCTTCCCCACCATTCCGACGACGGGGACAAGGAGGAGCGCGGCCGGCTGCTCGTCATCGCCGGCAGCCGCGAGCTGGCCGGGGCCGCTCTGCTCGCCGGCACCGGCGGGTTGCGCGCCGGCGCCGGCAAGCTCCAGATCGCCACCGGCGCCAGCGTCGCTCCTGGCCTCGCTATCGCGATGCCCGAGGCGCGTGTCGTCGGCTGCCCGGAAACCGAGGATGGCTGCATCGCCACCGGAGCCATCGAGGCTGTTCTGGAATGGGCCGGCGGCGCCCAGGCGGTCCTGATGGGCTGCGGGCTGCAGCACGGGCCGCCGCTCGAGGAAATGCTCGACGCCTTGCTCGCCAGCGGGCTCGACAAGCCGCTCGTGCTCGACGCCGCCGTGCTCGGCTCCCTGGCGCCGCGGGCCGAGACCTTGCGGGCCTGGCGCGGCGGCGCCATCCTCCTGCCCCATGGCCGCGAGATGGCGCGCCTGCTCCAATGCGAGGCGGAGGAGGTGGAGGCGGACCCGCTCGCCGCCGCCGGCCGGGCCGCTCGGACCTTCGGCGCGGTGGCCCTGATCAAGGGCCAGTACAGCTACATCGTCGCTCCGGACGGCCGCGCCTTCCGCTTCACCGGCGGCGGGGTCGGCCTCGCCACGTCCGGCTCGGGGGACGCGCTCGCGGGCATCGTCGGGGGTCTGGCCGCCCGCGGCGCCGATCCGCTGACGGCGGCGCTGTGGGGGGTGCATCTCCACGGCGAGGCGGGACGGCGGCTCGCCAAGCGCATCGGGCGCATCGGCTTCCTCGCCCGGGAGCTGCTCGACGAGGTGCCGGGGCTGATGGAGGAACCGTCGTCCGCCGTTTGACCTTCGCCGTCATGATGAACTTGTTTCAGCATCCAGTTTCGAGCAGCGGTGCGGGTGGAGACCTGGACCCTGAAACAAGTTCAGGGTGACGATACTGGAGTCGTTTGCGTGAACCACCACATCATCGACCGTGCCTATTCGCTCCTCAACGAGGGGCGCGTGGCGGAGGCGCTGGAGATCAGCACCCGCCTGGCCGAAGCTCCGCATGCCGGCCACGACGCCCTGGTTCTCCATTCCGAAGCGCTCAAGCGGGTGCACCGGCATGAGGAGGCGCTTGCGGTCGACCAACGTGCGGCTTCGGCCTTCCCGGGGAGCGGCACGGCCTGGCACAATCTGGCGGCGACGCTCGTCGAGCTTGGGCGGGGCCGGGAAGCGCTCGAAGCGCTTGCCGGCGGCTTCGCGGCCGGGCTCGATTCGCCGCTGAGCTGGCAGGTGAAGGCCCGGGCCCATGTCGCCTGCGGGGAGACCGAGGCGGCCGATGCGGCCTACCGGGAAGCTGCCCGGCGGGCGCCCAACCTGCCGACCATCGCCGCCGAGCGCGCCGACTTCCTCTGGATGGCCCGAGGCGATCTGGCGGCGGCCCAGGCGGCCCTCGATCAGGCCTTCCACGCCGGCGCTCCGCCGGCGCCGCTTCTGCTCGTCAAGGCGAAGCTGCTCGCCTCGGCCGGCGACCCGGAGCAGGCCGCCGATCTGCTCGACCGGGCGGTCGGCCATCTTCCCGACGAGCCGCAGCTGGTCCTCGCGGCCGCGCAGGCGGCGCTCGAGGCCGGCCGCCTCGCCGAGGCGGAGCGGCACGCCCGGCGCGGCGAGGCGCTCGCGCCCGATTCCATCGCCGCTCTCGTCCAGTCGACCATCGTCAGCCTGGCGCTCGGCCGGGCCGAGGCGGCGCAGATCAGCATTGGCAAGGCGCTGGACCTCGCCCCTTCGGACCAGTCGGTGCTGGCCTGGGCCGCCACCGCGGCGCGGGCGGCGGGGAGCCCGCTCTACGGCGAGCTTTGCGATTACGAGACCATGGTCGGCGTCTACGAGCTGGCGCCGCCGCCCGGCTGGCCGAGTCTGCCGGACTTTCTCAAGGACCTGACGGCGGCGCTGGACAGGCATCACGTCATGGCCGAGCATCCCTCGGCGCAATCGCTTCGCCACGGCACCCAGACCACCTACCGGCTGTCGGGCTCGCGGGATCGCGCGATCCAGGCGTTTTTCAAAGCCATCGACGCGCCCGTCCGCGAGCATCTGGCGAAGCTCGGCGCGGGCGCCGACCCGCTTCGCCGGCGCAATACGGGCGGCTACAGGATCGTCGGCGCCTGGTCGGTTCGGCTCCGGCCCGGCGGTTTTCACCTCGATCACATGCACCACGAAGGCTGGATCTCCTCCGCCTTCTACGTCGAGACTCCGGACAGCGCCCTGGAGCGCGAAGGCCGGGAAGGTTGGCTCCGGCTGGGGCAGCCGCCGTTCAGGACGGTGCCGGAAATGCCGGCCGAGCGCTTCGTCCGCCCGAAGCCGGGGCGGCTGGTGCTGTTCCCGTCCTACATGTGGCACGGCACGGTGCCGTTCCGCACCGAGGAGCGGCGGACGACGATCGCCTTCGATCTGATCCCGGGGTGAGCCGCGAAATGCCTCCCCCCATGCTCCGCATGGGGAGGCAAAATCAGCGCGCTTTCTCCTGCGCTTTGCGGTGCCGCTCCAGCTCGTCGCCGACCAGCCGGACGATATGGATGACGTTGGTCGATCCCGGGGTCCCGAACGGCACTCCGGCGGTGATGATGATTCGGTCGCCGCCTTTCGCGACGCCGTGGCGGAGCGCCATTCGCTTGGCCTTGGCGATCATTTCCTCGAAATTGTCGATGTCGCGGGTCCGAACGCCGTGGGCGCCCCACAATATGCCCAGCTTGCGCGCGGTCCGGAGCGAGGGAGTCAGCACCAGCAAGGGCACGGAGGGCCGCTCGCGCGACAGCCGGCGCGCGGTCGAGCCGGAGCTGGTGAAGCAGACGATCGCCGCAGCGCCGATCGTTCCCACCATCGTGTTCGCCGCCTGGGCGATGGCGTCGGCGGTGGTCGGATCGGGCAGGGTCTGGGTGAAATGGACCCGCTCGGCGTGGCTGGGATCGGCCTCGACGCTGGTGGCGATCGAGTTCATCATCGTCACCGCCTCGCACGGATATTTGCCGGAGGCGCTTTCCGCCGACAGCATCACCGCGTCGGCGCCGTCATAGACGGCGGTGGCGACGTCCGACACCTCGGCGCGGGTCGGGCTCGGCGAGTTGATCATCGATTCGAGCATCTGAGTCGCCACCACCACCGGACGGCCCAGCCGCCGCGCCGCCTCGACGATCATCTTCTGGAGCGGCGGCACCGCCTGCGGCGGAAGCTCGACTCCGAGGTCGCCGCGCGCGACCATGACCGCGTCGGCCAGTTCCAGGATGCCGTCGAGCCGCTCGACCGCGGCCGGCTTCTCGATCTTGGCGAGCAGGGCGGCGCGGCCGGCGATCAGCCGCCGCGCCTCGGCCACGTCCTCCGGCCGCTGGACGAAGGACAAGGCGATCCAGTCGACGTGGCTGTCGAGCGCGAAGGCGAGGTCGGCGCGGTCCTTGTCGGTCAGCGCGGCGAGCGGAAGCACCACGTCGGGGACGTTGACGCCCTTGTTGTTGGAGAGGCGCCCACCGACCTCGACGACGGTCTCGATCCTGTCGCCGGTCGCGCTCGTCACGCGCTGGACCAGCTTGCCGTCGTCGAGCAGAAGCCTCGTTCCCTTCTCGACCCCGCCGAAAATCTCCCGGTGCGGAAGCTCGACCCGCTTCGAGGTGCCGGGCGCGGTGTCCCGGTCGAAGACGAAGGTCTGCCCTCTTTCCAGCTCGACGCCGCCGTCGCCACCGAATTTTCCGACCCTCAATTTGGGGCCCTGCAGGTCGGCGAGGATGGTGGTCGGCCGGTCGAGCTCCTTTTCGAGCGCCCGGATCGTCTCGATCAGCTGCCGGTGGTCCTTGTGGGTGCCGTGGCTCATATTGACCCGGAAGGCGTCGGCTCCGGCCTCGGCGAGCTTTCGGATCATTTCCGGCGTCCGGCTCGCCGGGCCGAGGGTGGCGAGGATCCGGACCTTGCGGCTGCGCGGCACGAACTTGCTGGGTTGCGATTCCGAATTGGCCATCGCCGTTCGCGAATAACGGTTCGCTCCGCCAGTTCAACCCGCCAGGCTTTATTCCTCTCAGGGGCGGCGGAAGCGCCGCGCCCGCTCCGATGCCATGACGGACATGCACCAGCGCAGCGCCCGCGGCAGGCCGGCGAGGGACATTCGGAAGGCGCCGCCCTCGTGCTCGACGGCGAGCGTCCGCCCTTCCGCGAGCTCGTCGACGAGCGTCGGGAGATTCAGCCAGGGCTCGCCTTCTGATCGCCGCACTCCGACATAGCCGTCCGGCGTGGCGAGGCTCACCGCATGCCCTTGCGGATAGTCCACGTCGGAATAGCGTTCCGCCGGGCCGAACCCGATGAACTTTGCTTGCCAGCGCCGATCGTCGATCGTCACCGCCTTCACTCCGGCGAGGCTGAAGCCGGTCCCGTCCCCGCCGAAATGAAGCTCGACGCCTCCGTACCGGTTGAGCAGCAGGCTGAAGCCGCGGGCGCGGATCGAGCAGCGTATGGTCCTGATCGTCGGCGGGCTCCCGGCCGGATCGACGTAGGTCGCGGCCGACAGTCTCCACGGCCCGAGACGGCCCTCCGCCACCGGCAGCTCGGGCCAGGCCGTCGGCGGAGTCGCGGCCAGGAGCGCGGCGAGCACGGCGTTCACGGGTCGAGGTCCGCATGGAAGAGCCGGGCCCGCTCCGAGTTCATCGCTTCGTTGCACCAGGCGATCGAATCGCCGAGGCCGTCCAGCGACATCTCCGCCCAGAGCAGGGGCCCCTCGTCGGGCTTCGGGTCGCGGTCGTCGTCGACGAATCCGATCCGGAGGCGCCGCGCCCGAACCAGCTCGTTGGCCAGCACGTCGGCGCTGAACCAGGGCGAGCCCGGTCCTCGCCTGACGGCGATCCACCCCGACAGGGCTTCCATGATCGGGTAGTGGATGTGGTCCCAGTTCGCTCGGGGCTGGGGCGGCGGCGGATAGCTCAGGTCGATGAACTGGTGGTTTTCCCGCCACCGGCCGAGCCAGCGATAGTCCCAGCCCGATCCGTCCAGCTCGATCCTGCGCACCTCTTCCGCCCCGACGCCGAGCTCCAGCTGCTCCCCGGTCAGATTATACCCGCCGAAATAGATTGAGAGCTGGCCCTCGCGCCAGGTTCGAAGCATCACGCCGGCCCGCTTGATCTCGCAGGAGACGCTCCCTTGCATCGGCACTCCGGTCTCGTCCTCGACGATGCTCCTCGCCTCCATCTGCCAGGCGCCGATCTGCTCGCGGGCGAACTCGATCGAGTAAGGGAGCTTCGGCTTCTCGGGCTCCTCGGCCTGCTGCGCAGGCGCCTGCACGGCGGCCAGGGCGGCGGCGGCGAGCGCGATCATGATGGGAGCTTCGCACCGAAGCGGCGCTCGTGCAATGGCCGTCTGGACCGGCGCTCCCGGAGCCCGTAGAGGCGCCGCTCAAGCGAGCGAATCGGGGAAAAAATGGCGGAAGGTACGATTGCGGCGGACGAGCTTCGGCTCCTCATCGAGCGGATCGAGCGGCTCGAGGAGGAGAAGAAGGCGATCGCGGACGACGTCAAGGACGTCTACGGCGAGGCCAAGTCGCGCGGCTACGACACCAAGACCATCCGCGCCATCGTCCGGCTGCGCAAGATGGAAGCTCACGACCGCCAGGAAGCCGACGCCTTGCTCGAGACCTACAAGGCCGCGCTCGGGCTGGACTAGCACCGTCATCCCGGACCTGATCCGGGATCCACGGACGCGGATCGGACAGTTTCTCTCGCAGCCCTGTTCATCGATTCCGGCCTTCGCCGGAATGACGGGGGGTCCGAAAAGGCTGGACAGCCTCGCTGCCTACAGGCGCGTTGCGCAGGGCTGAGCCTTCAGGCTATCGGCTGCCCCACCCCCAACAGCAGGATCGTCCGCACCGCCATGGCCGGCCACAGCAAGTTCAAGAACATCATGTATCGCAAGGGCGCGCAGGACAAGAAGCGCTCGGCGATGTTCTCCAAGCTCTCGCGCGAGATCACGGTCGCGGCCAAGATGGGCCTGCCCGATCCGGACGCGAACGCGCGGCTGCGCGCCGCCATCACCACCGCTCGGGCCCAGTCCATGCCCAAGGACAATATCCAGCGGGCGATCGACAAGGCTTCGGGCGGCGAAGCCGAGAATTACGAGGAGCTGCGCTACGAGGGGTTCGGCCCGGGCGGGGTCGCTTTGATCGTCGAGGCGCTGACCGACAACAGGAACCGCACCGCCACCAACATGCGCACCGCTTTCTCCAAGAATGGCGGCAATCTCGGCGCCTCGGGCTCGGTCAGCCATGGCTTCGAGCGGCTCGGCCTGGTCGCCTATCCCGCCTCCGCCGGCAGCGCCGACGCCGTCTTCGAAGCGGCGATCGAGGCCGGCGCCGAGGACGTCGAATCGGACGAGGACGGCCACCAGATCTGGACCGCCCAGGAGGATCTGCACGGAGTCGCCCGGGCCCTGGAAGATGCGCTCGGGGCGCCCGAGAGCGTCAAGCTCGCCTGGCGGCCCGGCACCAGGGTCGAGGTCGGCGCCGACGATGCCGGCCAGCTCATGAAGCTGATCGACACGCTCGAGGACGATGACGACGTCCAGACCGTCTGGGGCAATTACGAGGTCCCGGACGAGGTGATGGAGAAGCTTTGATCATCCTCGGCCTCGATCCCGGGCTGGGCTGCACCGGCTGGGGAGCGATCGCGGCGGAGGGGAACCGGCTGAGCCATGTCGCCAACGGCCAGATCCGGACCGATCCGAAGGCCGAGCTGCCCGCTCGGCTGATCGAGCTTCACGGCCGGCTGCTGGCGGTCCTGGGCGAGCATTCGCCTGCCGCCGCCGCCGTCGAGGAGGTGTTCGTCAACGCCAATCCGCAGTCGACCCTCAAGCTGGGACAGGCCCGCGGAGTCATCCTTCTCGCCGCCGCCAGCCTCGGAGTCCCGGTTGGCGAATATGCGCCGCGGCTGGTCAAGAAGGCGGTGGTCGGCACCGGCGGTGCGGAGAAGGCGCAGGTCCATGCCATGGTCCAGCGTCTGCTGCCGGGGGTGAAGATTGCCGGCGCGGATGCGGCGGACGCGCTGGCGGTGGCCATCACCCACGCCCATCATCTGGCGACCGCGCGGCGGGTGGCGTGACAACCGGTGAACCCCGCTCCCCGTTCGGCCTGAGCCTGTCGAATGCCCTTCCTTGTTTCGCGACTCCGAAGGAGAGGGCTTCGACAAGCTCGGCCCGAACGGATAGGAGGGGCCGGATGCCTCACCTCCGTCGCTTCCCCCGCCCATGATCGCGAAGCTTCGCGGCCTCCTCGACTCCTTCGCCGCAGACCACGCCGTCGTCGACGTGAACGGCGTCGGCTATCTCGTCTTCGCCTCGACCCGTACCCTCGCCTCGCTCGGGCCGGTCGGCGGCGAGATCGTGCTCCACACGGTGATGCAGGTCACCCAGGACGACATCCGGCTGATCGGCTTCGCCTCGGGCGAGGAGCGCGACTGGTTCCGGCTGCTGACCTCCGTCCAGGGCGTCGGCGCCCGAGTCGCCCTCGCCATCCTTTCCACCTTGCCGGGCGACGACCTTCACCGCGCCGTGGCGAGCGGCGACCATGCGATGATCGCCCGCTCCCCGGGCGTCGGCCCCAAGCTCGCGCAGCGCATAGTCCACGAATTGAAGGACAAGGTCGGCAGCCTCGCCCTCGGTCCCGCCGCCGCGGCCTCCGCCCCGGCCGCGGCCGGCGCCGCCGCCGACGCCGTCTCCGCCCTCCTCAATCTCGGCTTCCGTCCCGGCGAGGCGGCCGCCGCCGTCGGCAAGGCGGAAGCGGAGCTCGGCCCCGGAGCGACGCTCGACGCTCTGGTGCGCACCGCGCTGAAGAAGGCGGCGCGCTAGGCGCCCAATCCCGGATATGCGCTCCCGTCAGGCCCAGGCTTCGCCGAACAGGCGCATGAAATTGCCGCCCAGCACCTTGTCGATCCGGGCCGACTTCCACCCCCGGGCGGAGAGGTCGGCGGAGAGCCTGGCGTAGCGCGGCGCCTCGTTATAGCCCTCGACGAGGTTGAACACGTCCGCCGCCTCGCCCGGAGCCGCGATTCCGCGCTTGCTCCGGTCCTCGAAGAACTCGCGCTGCTGCTTGCGGGCATTGTCGTCGATCACATAGCCGGTCAGCGGATTATCCGTGCCGATTCCGACATGGTCCTCGCCCGCGACCTTCACCGCATGCTCGATATGGCGGATCAGATCCTCGCGTCCCGGCTGCCCCTTCGCGCGCAGGAAGGGCATCAGATAGATGCCGACGACGCCGCCCTTGTCGGCCAAAGCTCGAAGCTCGCGGTCCCAGGTGTTGCGCGGCAGGTCGACGAGGTCGCGGCAGCCGGTATGGGTGATGGCCGGCGGCCTTTTGGCTTCGGCTATCCCCTCGGCGATGGTGCGCTGGCCGGCATGGCTGAGGTCGAGCAGCAGCCGGTTGCGCTCGATCTCGGCGATGACCTGCCGGCCGAAGTCGGAGAGCCCCGCATTGGCCCGCTCGAGGCAGCCGTCGCCCGCGAGGTTGCGCTTGTTGTAGGTGAGCTGGAGCACGCGCAGGCCGAGCGCCTTGAAGGTGGCGATGCGGGCGACATCGCCTTCGAGCGGAGTCGTGTCCTGGAAATTGTAGACGACCGCCACCTTGCCGGCGGCCTTGGCGGCGCGGATGTCGGCGACGCTCGTCGCCTTGACGAACAGCGACGGCATATCGGCGACGAAGCGGTCCATGAAGGCGATGCCCTCGACTCCCGCCCGGAACCGGTCCGGCCCGTTGCCGACCTCGCCCAAGGTCTGGCTGACGACGTTGATCCACCCCGCCTTCACCGCCTCGATGAGACCGGCCGAGGGCACGAACTTGCCGTCCTTCTCCTCGAACCCGTCGATCCCGCCGAGGGAGTCGACCCAGATCGCGTTCGCGCCGGAGCCCGGCGGGCGGGTCTGGGCGCGGGCGGGGAGGGCGAGCAAGGCCGCGGCGGCGCCGCTCGCGGCCAGGAATTCACGACGGTCCATGGCTGCTCCAATCCTCCCTGTCCGCGAAGCGGATGGGGAGGGGGACCACACGAAGTGTGGTGGAGGTGTAATTGGCAGACGCCTGAGCCGACTACCCCTCCACCATGCTTCGCATGGTCCCCCTCCCCATGCCGCGCATGGGAAGGATATCAACGATAAACCCGCTCGACAGCAAGATGGCTTCGGCTAATGCTCCTGCAATGGAGCAAGAGCGGATCATAACCGGGGAGAGGCGTCCCGAGGATATCGACGCCGCGCTCCGCCCCAAGACGCTGGACGATTTCGTCGGCCAGAAAGCCGCGCGCGAGAATCTGCGGGTGTTCATCGAGGCGGCGAAGAGCCGCGGCGACGCGCTCGACCACGTCCTCTTCTTCGGACCGCCGGGGCTCGGCAAGACGACCCTCGCCCAGATCATCGCCCGCGAGCTCGGAGTCGGCTTCCGCGCGACATCCGGCCCGGTCATCGCCAAGTCGGGCGACCTCGCGGCCCTGCTCACCAATCTCGAGGACGGCGACGTCCTCTTCATCGACGAGATCCACCGCCTCGCGCCCGCGGTCGAGGAGATACTCTACCCCGCGATGGAGGACCGCGCCCTCGACCTGATGATCGGCGAGGGTCCCTCGGCCCGCTCGGTCCGGATCGATCTGCCCAAATTCACCCTGGTCGGCGCCACGACCCGCCAGGGCCTGATCACGACTCCGCTGAGGGACCGGTTCGGGATTCCCGTCCGACTCAATTTCTATTCGGTCGAGGAGCTCGAGCAGGTCGTCCGCCGCGCCGCCCGTCTGCTCGGCCTGCCGCTGACGGAGGACGGGGCCAGGGAGATCGCCCGCCGTTCGCGAGGCACCCCGCGAATCGCCGGCCGGCTGCTCCGCCGGGTGCGCGACTTCGCCCATTCGGCCGGCGACGGCGAAGTCGACGCCAGGGTGGCGGACGGCGCGCTCACCCGGATGGAGGTCGACCAGCTCGGCCTCGACGCGATGGACCGCCGCTACCTGATGATGATCGCCGACATCTACAAAGGCGGGCCGGTCGGGGTGGAGACGCTCGCCGCCGGCCTCTCGGAGCCGCGCGACACGATCGAAGAGGTGATCGAGCCGTTCCTGATCCAGCTCGGCCTGGTCGCCCGCACCGCCCGCGGCCGCTGCCTGAACGGCAGGGCCTGGGCTCATCTCGGCCTGCCCCAGCCCAGGACGGCGCAGGACGGACTGTTCGACTGATCTGCAAGGAAGGCTAGATGAACCCGTCAGACGATAACCCTCCGTTCGCCCTGAGCCTGTCGAAGGGCTTTTCTTCCCTTTGGCACCGCATCGTCCGTAAGAAGGGGGCTTGGACAAGCTCGGCCCGAACGGGTCGGGTGGCTGCCGCGACCCTCGGCTTGCTGGCCATCACCTCCGCCCCCGCCGCCGCCCAGTCGCCGGCCGCCGCCGAGGCGCCGCCGCTCGCCGCCGCGCCCGCGTACGCGCGGGCTAATGCCTGGCTCTGCCTTCCCGGCCGCGCCGACGCCTGCGGGGGACCGCTGGCGACGACCGCGCTCAATGCCAACGGCTACGGCTCGACGGGGCAGGTGCTTCCGGACAAGGACGCTCCGGCCGACTGCTTCTACGTCTACCCCACCATTTCGCGCGACCCCGGCCTCAACAGCGACCTCGTCCCCGGCCTGGAGGAGCAGGCGACGGCGGCGGTTCAGCTCGCCCGCTTCGGCAGCGTCTGCAGGACCTACGCCCCGCTCTACCGCCAGGTGACCCTGGCGGGCCTGGGGCGCGCTCTTCGCGGCGAGGATCTCAATGCCGCCACCGCCACCGCTTATGGGGACGTGCTCGCCGCCTGGCGCCAGTTCCTCGCCGGCCGCAACGGCGACCGGCCGTTCGTCCTCATCGGCCACAGCCAGGGCTCGATCCACCTCCTCAGGCTTCTCGCCGAGGAGATCGAGGGCAAGCCGGTGGCGAAAAGGATGCTGTCGGCGATCCTGCTCGGCTGGACCGTCGAGGTGCCGGAGGGCAGACTGGTCGGCGGCAGCCTCAAGTCCACCCCGCTCTGCACCCGGACCGGCCAGACCGGTTGCGTCATCACCTACATGACGTTCAGGGCCTCCAGCCCGCCCGCCGCCGATGCCATGCTCGGGCGTGCGGCCAGGCCCGGCATGACCGCGGGCTGCACCAATCCCGGCGCGCTCGGCGGTGGCAAGGCGAAGCTCGATTCCTACTGGTTCACCCTGTCGCCGGCGCAGCCGGGCGCGGAGCCGATCGTCTGGTCCAGCCAGGGCAGTCCGCCGACCCCCTTCCTGCGCACCGAAGGGCTGGTCACCGCGGAGTGCCGGCACAGCGGCCAGGCGGGCTGGCTCGCCGTGACCGAGAATGCCGATCCCAAGGACGCCCGAACCGACCGGATACCCGGCGACGTCTACATGGCCGGCAAGCTCAATCCCGGCTGGGGCCTGCACCTGATCGACATGAACGTCGCCCAGGGCGATCTCATCCGGCTGGTCGAGGCGCAGGCGGCGGCGAAGTGACTTGCCTCCCCGCCGCCTCCCCATGCTGCGCATGGGGAGGCAGAAAATCACCGCTCAAGCCCCGTTTTCGAGCCAGAAGATCGCCTCGACCGGACAGCTCAGCACCCGCGCCAGCTTCAGAGCGAGCAGGGCCGAGGGGACGAAGACTCCGTTCTCGACGGTATTGATGGTCTTGCGGCTGACCCCGGCCATCTCGGCCAGCGCCGCCTGGGTGAGGCCGCGTTCCGAGCGGAGGTCGCGCAGCCGGTTGCCGAGGCCCTCAGCCATCGCGCTGGGCGCGGCGCTCGAGGAACCCGAACGTCAGCAAGGCTCCGGCGATCGCCGCTGTGACGATGATGTGGATCGCCTCCCTCGGCATCACCCGGTCGAAGGCGGTGAGGGCATAGATGCAGACGGCGCTGCCGACGGCGAGCCAGAAGCCGACCGCATAGGCCCGGCCGCGGTGGGCGCGGGTCGCCTCGTCGTCCATCAGCGCTCTCACCCTCTTGCCGCGAAAGGCGCCGCCTCCGGCCGCGAGCAGGAAGAGCAGGGCCGAAGCCCAGAGCAGCCAGGCGGCGACCTTGAGCTGGTCGACGGCACGGGAGGGATCGTCCGGGCCGACCGCGTAAATGGCCTGTCCGGACAGGAAGAGGATGGCAAGGACCGGCATCAGCCGCGCCCGCCGGCGCGAAAGGCGTTCCGCGATTTCGAAATCCGATTCGGTCATTGCGCTTCTCCGTGCGGCTCGAGCGACAGGGGCAGGCCCGCCTTGGCATCGAAGTCGAGCCGGCCGGGCTCGAGCCACTTCCACAGGCCGGCCGCCACCGCCCCGGCGATCAGGAAGGAAGCGCCCACATCGCTCGCATAATGATCGTGCGAAACTATGCGCTGCATTCCGACCAGCAGCGGAACCGCCAGCAAGGGCGCCGCCCGGCGCGGGAAGAGCAGGGCCAGAGGCAGGAACAGGCCGGCGTAAAAGGCCGCATGGCCGGACGGAAAGGATCCGTAATCCGGGCCCATGAACCAGCGGTCGGACCCTTCGGCCAGGGCCTGGAACGGGCGCAGCCGCCCGAAAGGCGGCTTGGCGAAGTCGGCCGCCGCGGTGCAGATCAGCTGGACCGTTCCGACGTAGAACAGCTTGCCCGAAAGCAGCGGGCGGTTCCCCGACAGGTGGGCCAGCAGCGCCGCCGCGATCAGCGCGCTGCCGAGCAGGAACGCGCCGATTTCCTTGCCCGCCGCCAGATCCATAAGCGCGAGGGCGCCGCTCAAGGCCCGCTCGACCGTTCCCGGGGCAAGATCGGCGCGGGCGAGCAGCCGGTCGCCGCCGATCAGGCCCGCGACGACCATCGCAAGCCCCAAGGCCGCCGCGCCCGAGGCTATCGGTGCCGCGCCGCGGCCGCCTCCCGGGATATTCTTTTCCATGCCGATCTCGATTCGTGTAACCTATGGGTGACATGTAACCTTAGGGTTACACGCCCGTCAACGCAAAATCGTCACGCCTCGTCCCGGCGCACCCCTTTGGGGTTGCCCCGGCGAATCCGCACCCGATAGAGCCGTGGCGATGGGAGGGGACCGACCCAGGCCGGCGGACGGAGTCATGCGGGGGGCTACGCACCTGTTCCCGCTGCGCGTCTATTTCGAGGACACCGACGTCGCCGGCATCGTCTATTACGCCAATTACCTGCGCTTCATCGAACGCGCCCGTTCCGACATGCTCAGGCTGATCGGGGTCGACCAGCGCGGGGCGCTCGAAGGCGGAGAAGGGGTCTACGCCGTGGCCGAGCTGGCGGTGAAATATCGCGCCCCCGCCAAGCTCGCCGACGACCTCGTGGTGGTGACCGAGATCGAGAAGGTGCGGGCGGCGAGCGTGCTCATTCATCAGCGGGTCATGCGCGGGGATGAACTTCTGGCCGACGCCAGGGTCACGGCTGCCTTCCTGACGCCGGACGGCCGCCCCAGGCGCCAGCCGCGGGCGTGGGTGGAAGCCTTCGAGCGGTTGTTGAGGGAAGGATGAATGTGAACGAACTGGCGATGACGGGAAGCAGCATGTCGCCGCTCGCTCTGTTCCTGCAGGCGGATTTCGTCGTCAAGGCGGTGATCGTCGGCCTGCTCCTCGCCAGCATCTGGACCTGGGCGATCATCATCGGCCACGCCCTCAAGCTCAACCGGGCCTCGCGCGGCTCGCGGGATTTCGAGCGGGATTTCTGGAAGGCCGACGACATCGACCGCTTCTACGAGACCCGCGGCCAGTCCGACATTCCCAGCGCGAAGGTGCTCGCCGCCGGGATCGCCGAGTGGCGGCGCTCCACCGGCGGCAAGGTCGTCGACCGGGAGGGCGCCCGCTCGCGCCTCGCCCTGGTCATGCATTCGGCGCTGACGGAGGAGGTCGACAGGCTGGCGACCCGCCTCAACATCCTCGCCACGGTCGGCTCCGTCGCCCCCTTCGTCGGCCTGTTCGGCACCGTCTGGGGGATCATGCGCAGCTTCACGGCCATCGCCGGCGCCAACAATACCAGCCTCGCCGTGGTCGCTCCCGGAATTGCCGAGGCGCTGTTCGCGACCGCGCTCGGCCTGTTCGCCGCCATCCCCGCGGTGATCGCCTACAATCGCATGAGCTTCGGCATCAACCGCCTGGAGGCGAGGCTCCAGCGCTTCGCCGACGGCTTCCACGCGACTCTGAGCCGAGAGCTGGAGCTGGAGGGATGAGGGGTCGGCCGCAGCCTCCCCTCCCTGGAAGGGAGGGGCCGGGGGTGGGTCCGCCGAAGGCGGCCGAAACTCCGAGTCCGAATAGTCTCGCTGCGCTCGCCTGCCCACCCCCAACCCCTCCCTTCCAGGGAGGGGAGTTCTGATGGCGATGGGCCCGATCCTCGGCTCCAACCGCCGTGCCCGGCGCTCGCCGATGGCGGAGATCAACGTCACGCCGATGGTGGACGTGATGCTCGTCCTGCTCATCATCTTCATGGTGACGGCGCCCCTGCTCGTCGCCGGGGTCCCGGTCGATCTCCCGGAAAGCAAGGCCGGCGCGCTCGATCAGGAGCGCAAGCCCGTCCAGATCTCGCTCGAGGCGGACGGCGCCCTCTATGTCAACGAGCAGCCGGTCGCCCCCGCCGAGCTGGGCCCCCGCCTCGCCGCCATCGCCGCCGCCTCGCGCGAGCCGGGCGGGCCGCGAATCTTCCTGCGCGCCGACCGTGCCCTCGATTACGGCCGGGTGATGGCGGTGATGGGCGAGATCAACGCGGCCGGCCTGCGCAAGGTCGCCCTCGTCAGCACGCAGGGGCGGGAAGGGCAATGACGCACTCCCTCTCTCCGTTCGCCCTGGTCTTGTCGAAGGGCCTTCCTTCGTCTTCCGGCGCCAAGCCAGGGCAAGGGCTTCGACAGGCTCAGCCCGAACGGATTTCCTCGTCCACACGCCGAGAGCGACTCTGATGGACCGCGCGGAAGCCACCGGCCTGGGCATCGCCGCCGCGGGTCATGTCGCTTTGCTCGCGGCGCTCACCTACGGGATCGCCACCACCCGACTGCCGGTGCCGAAGGGCGACTCCATCGAAGTCGCCTTCGTCGAGGAGGTCGGCCTCGAAAGCACCTCGCCGGCGCCCAGCGCGATCGAGCCGGCGCCGCTCGCCGGACCGGAGAACGGGCCGCCGGTACCCGCCATGCCCGCCCCTCCCGAGGTCCAGCCAGTCGCGGCCCCGCAGCCTCGGCCCCAGCCCGCGCCGCAGCCGCGCGCGGCGGCTCCGAAGCCGGTTGCGGCGCCCCGGCCCCAGCCACGGCCGGCGCCCGCCAAGGCGGTGCCGGCTCAGCCGAAGCCGGCCGCGCCGAAGCGCAACGCGTCGGGGCTGAACAGCATCGTCGCCGGGCTCAGCGACCGGCCTAGCCCGAGCCAGTCGACCGCCGCGCCCGCCGCCGCGGCCGGTCCGGCGGTGCAGGCCTCGCTCGGCGCCGAGGTCCGCCGCCAGCTCAAGCCGCACTGGAAGGCGCCGACCGGCGCCGACGCCGAGCAGCTGCGCACCGAGGCGGTCATCTCTCTGGCTCAGGACGGGCGGGTCACCGACATCCGAATCGTCGGCACTTCCGGCCAGACCGCGAGCAACCGCCCCCAGGTGCCGCTCCACCGCGAGCATGCCGAGCGCGCGATCCGGCTCGCCGCCCCCTTCAGGCTTCCCGCCCAATATTACGAGGCCTGGAAGCAAATCCGGGTCACCTTCGACAAGAGGCTGTCGCAATGATGAAGCGCCTGTTCCCGCTCTTCCTCCTCGCTTTCGCGATGCCCGCCGCGGCGCAGCTCAGCGTCGACGTCACCGACGAGAGCGGCGACGATCTCGTCATCGCCGTTCCCGTCATGCCGACCCCGCAGAGCGCCGACACTCCCGCCGGAAGCACCGAGGCGCTGGGCCGGCAGGTGGCCGAAGTGGTGGCCGCCGACCTTCGCGGCAGCGGCCTGTTTCGCCCCGTCGGCCCCGGCGGCGTTCGAGCCGTGCCCTTCGCCGAAGTCACCGCCCCGGCCTATCCGGCCTGGAGCAGCTCGGGCGCCGCCGCCCTCGTCCAGGGCTTCGTCCGCGCCAATCCGGACGGGCAGCTCACCGTCGGCTGCTATCTCTACGACGTCGCGCTTCAGAGCGAGCTCACCCGCCAGGGCTATGTCGTCGCCCCTCGCGACTGGCGCCGCGCGGCGCACAAATGCGCCGACGCCGTCTATTCGCGCCTGTCGGGCGAGAGTCCCTTCTTCGACAGCCGGATCGCCTATATCGCCGAGAGCGGGCCGAAGGACCGGCGCGTGAAGCGGCTCGCCATCATGGATTCGGACGGGGCCAACCACCGCTTCCTGACCAACGGCCAGTCGACCGTGCTGACTCCGCGCTTCTCGCCCGACTACAAGCAGATCGTCTATCTGAGCTATGTCGAGAAGCGCCCGCGAATCTACATTTACGACATCGGCACCGGCCGCCAGCGCATCGTCACCGAAAGCGCCAACCAGACCTTCGCGCCGCGCTTCTCCCCCGACGGGCGCTGGATTCTCTATGCCATGTCCGTCAACGGCAATACGGACATCTACCGGGTCTCCGCCCAGGGCGGGCAGCCGGTGCGCCTCACCAACTCGCCGGGCATCGACGTCGGCGGCTCCTATTCGCCGGACGGCAGCCGGATCGTCTTCGAGAGCGACCGCTCGGGCAGCCAGCAGCTCTATGTGATGAACGCCGACGGCACCAACCAGCGCCGGATCAGCTTCGGCGGCGGCGGCTACGCGACTCCCGAATGGAGCCCGCGCGGCGACCTCATCGCCTTCACCCGGATCGCCGGCAATTTCCGGGTCGGGGTGATGAGCCCGGACGGCTCGGGCGAGCGGCTGCTGACCGACAGCTGGCAGGACGAGGCGCCGAGCTGGTCGCCCAACGGCCGGGTGCTCCAATTCTTCCGCACCACCCAGGGCCGCGGCGGCCGGTCGAGCGTCTGGCAGGTCGACCTCACCGGCCGCAACGAGCGCCGCATCCCCACCCCGCTGGACGGCTCGGACCCCGCCTGGGGTCCGATCCTGCCCTGAATCTATCCGACCCGAGGAGAGAGCGAATGAGAACCACCCCCTGGAAGGCCGCCGCCATCGCCGCGGCGCTGGCGCTGGCCGCCGGCTGCAGCAAGAAGGCGCCCAAGGATCTGCCGCCGCCGCCGGGCGACAGCGCCGATGCCGGCACCGCCACCGGAGTGGACGACGGCGCCGCCGCCGACGACACCGCCGGCGTGGGGCCGGGCTCCCGCGAGGATTTCATCCGGACGGTCGGCCTCGAGGGCGACCGCGTCTTCTTCGACACCGATCAATACGATCTCGACGATCGCGACCGGGCCACGCTCGATGCCCAGGCGCAGTGGCTCAACCGCTACACGAACGTTCGCGTCACGATCGAGGGCCATGCCGACGAGCGCGGCACCCGCGACTACAACCTCGCTCTGGGCGATCGCCGCGCCAACGCCGCCAAGAACCACCTCGCCGCGCGGGGCGTCGCTCTGCACCGGATGACGGTGATCAGCTACGGCAAGGAGCGGCCCGAGGCGCTGGGCTCCGACGAGAGCGCCTGGGCGCAGAACCGGAGGGCGGTCACGGTTCTTCCGCAATGATCGAGGGCGTCAATCCCGGCTTTCGCCGGGGATGACGTCGCGTCAGCGGCTCGTCGGCCCGGGTTCGGGCGGGCAGGGCCCGAAGGTCTTGTCCAGCGAGGCGAGGTAGCGTGCCAGCGGCTCCAGCTCCATCCGCGCCCGCTCGCGCCCCACCGCGCCCTCGTCCTCGAGCGGCTGCGCGACCCGCTTGCCGTCCCTGCACCTCAACTGGGTCGCATAACGCTGACGTCCGGTCAGCTTGAGCATTACCCGGTCGTAGAGATAGGCGTAATTGCTCTTCGAGACTTCGCCGGTCCGGGTCAGCGGGTCCATCAGCCTCAGCACCTTCAGCTGAAAGGCCGGATCGGCGTCGGCATGCTGGACAAGCAGCCATGCCTGCTGCGCGGCCGGTCCGCCGACCTTGGAGATGACCGGCCAGCCTTCCTTCTCGACGACTTCCTTGAGCCAGGCGGTGTTGACATGGTCGCGCTCGCCGGCCGCCGCGGCGAACCGTGCCATGACGATCGCCTTGACGTCGGGCTCGAGGGGCGGGGCGTCATCCAGGTCCCCCTGGCCCCAGGCCATTCCGATCCGAATCACCTGCTCGCCCAGCGCCCGGGCCAGCAGCCGGTCGGTCAGGCTCGGTCCTCTCGGCCCGCCCACGCCTTCGGCGATCCGCGTCGCGAGCAGGAAGCTGTCGGCGATCGGCCGGGCCGTCGAGACGGCGCTCTGGAATTCGGCGAACGAGCGGCTCGTGACCCCGGGAAGGGTCGCCGCGGACGCCACCTGCGCGCAGACCGAATCCCGGAAGTCGCTTTGCCCGAGCCCGGGCTCGGTGATGCCCATCGCTCGAAGCTCGGCCCGGGTCACTGCAAGCCCCTCGCGGTGGCATCGGTCCAGCCAGTCCCGGACCGAGTCGCGTTGGCGGGTCTCGGCGGCCGAAGCGCCGGCGAACCAGCCGCGCATCCAGCCGTAATCGCCCGGATCGAACCGGCCGTCCCGGATGTAGGGATCGAGCACCGGCGGGGGCGGAGGAGCCGCGGCGACGAGCCAGAAGGCGGCGATTACCAGGCAGACGGTGCGCACGGACAGGTCATTCGTCCGCGTAGATCGCCACCCGGCGGCCTTCCGCCGACGCAATCCCGCGATACATTCCCGGCGTGTTGAACGCCCAGGCGGCGTCGCCGCTCGGAGTGACGAGGATGACCCCTCCGCTTCCGCCGAGCGAGCCCACGTCGGCGATTACCTTGTCGGCGGCCACGGCGGCGCTCTCGCCGAGCATCCGCATACGGGCGCAGATTTCGGAGGCGACGGCGGCGCGGATGAAATATTCGCCCGCGCCCGTGGCGGAGACGGCGCCGGCGCGGTCGTCCGCATAGGTGCCGGCCCCGATCAAGGGCGTGTCTCCGATCCGGCCCCAGCGCTTGCCGGTGAGGCCGCCGGTCGAGGTCGCCGCCGCGACATGGCCGTGGCGGTCGACCGCGACGGCGCCGACCGTGCCGTATTTCAGCTCCTCGTCGAAATAATGCGAATCGTCGGCACGCATCGCCTCGAGCTGGCGCCGCCGCTCCGGAGTGGCGAACCATTCGGGCCCGACCTGCTCGAGGCCGTGCTCTCGCGAGAACTGGTCGGCGCCCTCGCGGCTCAGGAAGACGTGCGGGCTGTGCTCCATGACGGCCCGCGCGAGGCTGACCGGGTTCCTTGTGGCGGTGACTCCGGTGACCGCGCCGGCGTCGCGGCCGCGGCCGTCCATCACCGCCGCGTCGAGCTCGTTCGTCCCATGATAGGTGAAGACGGCGCCGCGGCCGGCATTGAAATGGGGGTCGTCCTCGAGGATGCGGGCTGCCCGTTCCACCGCGTCGAGGGCGTCGCCCCCTTCGGCGAGGATCGCGGCGCCGGCGGCGAGAGCCCGGTCCAGAGCGGCGCGGATGTCGCGGTCCTGCTCGGGCGTCGACTGCCCCCGCTCGATCACTCCGGCGCCGCCGTGCACGACGAGCTTCCAGGGGGTTTGGGTCATCATGTCGGCTCCGTTCGGACAGGCAACGCGCGGGAGGCCGTGCCCTATCCATCGGGGAGGGGCAAGGCAGGCCGTCATCGCGAGGAGCGCAGCGACGAAGCAATCCAGGGGCCTCGGAGGTCGCACCGGATTGCTTCGCTACGCTCGCAATCACGGCTTGCGCTCCCGCCATCATATAATTATGATATCATCATTACAGGAGGGCATGACGATGACGACCAACCCCGCCGCTTCCGACCTCAACGCGCTTCGGCTGTCCCGCGAGCGGCCGGCCGCCGCGCATAACGGCTATGCGATGCTGCTCGCCCTGCTCGCGGCCCTGGCCGCCGTGGCCGCGGGCGCCCTGCTCATCGCCGGGGAGCGGGAAGGGGCGGGGCTGCCCTTCTTCGTCCTCGGCATCCTCGGCACCGTCCTCGTCCTGCCGGGCTTCTACCTGCTCCAGCCCAACCAGGCCGCGGCGCTCCTGCTGTTCGGCGACTATAAGGGCACCGACCGCAATGCCGGCCTCAGGTGGCGCTGGCCGTGGCTGACCCGGACCAAGATCTCGACCCGGGTCCACAACGTCACCTCCGAGCGGCTGAAGGTGAACGACCTTCGCGGCAACCCCATCGAGATCGCGACCAACGTCGTCTGGCGGGTCACCGACACCGCCCAGGCCCTGTTCGACGTCGACGATTACAACAAGTTCGTCTTCGTCCAGATCGAGAGCGCGGTCAGGGCGATCGCGGCCAAATATCCCTATGACGATATCGAGCATCAGGAGACGACTCTTCGCGGCCATGCCGAGGTGGTCAGCCACGAGCTCAAGGAGGAATTGCAGGAGCGGGTCGGGGTCGCCGGGATCAGCATCGACGAATGCCGGCTCACCCATCTCGCTTATGCGCCCGAGATCGCCCAGTCGATGCTCCGCCGCCAGCAGGCGGAGGCGGTGATCGCGGCCCGGCAGAAGATCGTCGTCGGGGCCGTCTCGATGGTCGAGAGCGCTCTCCAGCTCCTGTCCGAGAAGAATGTCGTCGAGCTCGACGACGAGCGGCGGGCGGCGATGGTCTCGAACCTGATGGTGGTGCTCTGCTCGGAGCGGGATACCCAGCCGATCGTCAATACCGGCACCCTCTACCAATAGGGCCGGCGCCGATGCCGCCGCCCCCCAAGAAGGCGTTCCCGCTGCGCATCGAGCCTGCCCTCTGGGCCGCGCTCGAGCGCTCGGCGGCGGCCGACCTGCGAAGCGTCAATGCGGAGATCGAATGCCTGCTGCGCGAGGCGCTGCAGCGCCGCGGGATCAAGCTGGCGCCGCCCGAGCAGCGGCCGCGCGGCCGCCCGCCCGCCAAAGACAAGCAGTAATTTGATCCATTTCGGATTCGAATCCCGCCCGGGGACAGATTTCGTTTAGCAACGGGAGTAAAGGTCATGGCACCGCGCCGCATGCCGCGGCGCGCCTGAGCGAAGGGGCTCTGACATGGCTATCATCAACGGTACGGGCGGCAACGACACGCTCAACGGCACCAACAGCGCCGACACGATCAACGGGCTCGGCGGCGACGACACCCTGTTCGGCAATGGCGGCAGCGACACGCTCGACGGCGGCACCGGCGCCGATACGATGAGCGGCGGCACCGGCAACGACACCTACATCGTCGACGATGCCGGCGACGTCGTGAACGAGAATAGCGGCGAAGGCAACGATACGGTTCGCACCAGTCTCGCGGCCTATGCGCTCACCGCCAACGTCGAGGATCTGCGCTATACCGGCGCCGGCAACTTCACCGGCACCGGCAACGATCTCAACAACTGGATCTACGGCGCCGGCGGCAGCGACACGCTCGACGGCGGCGACGGCCACGACACCCTCTCCGGCAATGGCGGCGACGACAGCCTCACCGGCGGGGCGGGCCACGATACCCTCAACGGCGGCACCGGCGCCGACACGATGGCCGGCAATGACGGCAACGACGCCTATATCGTCGACAATGCCGGCGACGTCGTCACCGAGGTGAGCGGCGAGGGCGTCGACATCGTCTACACCCATCTCTCCACCTATACTCTGCCCGCCGAGATCGAGAATCTGCAGTGGAACGCGTCCGGCAGCTTCACCGGTACCGGCAACGGCCTCGACAACATCATCTACGGCGGCGGCTTCGATGACGTGCTGAGCGGCGCCGGCGGCAATGACGAGCTTCGCGGCAGCGGCGGCAACGACACGCTGGACGGCGGCGCCGGCAACGACCTGCTGATCGGCAGCTCGGGCGCCGACATCCATACCGGCGGGGCCGATAACGACACCTTCCGGATCGACTATTGGAGCAGCGGCACCGGCGTCGACGCCGACCGGATCACCGACTTCGCGTCCGGCGACCTGGTCGACGTCTCCGGCTGGGACGCCGATTTCAACACCGCCGGCAACCAGGCCTTCACCTTCGTCGGCGGCGCCGCCTTCACCGGCACGGCGGGCGAGCTGCGCACCTATTTCGACGGCGTCGATACCTGGGCGCAGGGCGATATTACCGGCGACGGAATCGCCGACTTCGAAATCCGCTTCGACGGCGCGGTCGCGCTCGCCGCCTCGGATTTCGTGCTCTAGGAACGGTGATTCGGGGCCCGCCGCCCCGGCGGCGGGCCCTTCATTGCGGCCGCGGCGTGGCCCCTTACGGGAAATGTCCCCAATTAAATGGTTCATTTCCGATCTAACCCTTTCCGGGGAAGGATTTTAGCAACCTTCGGGAGTAACGCTCCCGATCTTGCGCCGCCTTTCGCGGGGCTGTTTATGAAGGGGGCTCACCATGGCTATCATTCCGGGCACGAGCGGCGACGATATCCTTTTCGGCACCCTCTGGGACGACGAGATTTACGGCCTGGGCGGGCATGACGACCTGTACGGCGGAGCCGGAAACGATCAGCTTTTCGGCGGCGACGGCGACGACATGCTCGACGGCGAAGCCGGCGCCGACGCGATGGACGGCGGCGACGGCAACGACACTTATTATGTCGACGATTCCGGCGACACCATCCTCGAGACCCAGGCCGACGGGGATACCGACATCGTCTATGTCTACGCGGACTATTTCGACGTCGGCTCAGCCTATGTCGAGCAGGTCTATTATTCCGGAAGCGGCTCGGGCACGCTGCTCGGCAGCGCCGGCAACAACTTCCTGAATGCGGGCACCGGCAACGACTCGCTCGACGGCCGCGGCGGCAATGACTGGCTGTTCGGCGGCGGCGGCGACGATCAGCTCGTCGGCGGCGACGGCAATGACGAGCTCGACGGCTGGCAGGGCGCCGACGCCATGGCCGGCGGCACCGGCGACGACGTCTACAACGTCGATTCGGCCGGCGACGTCGTCACCGAATCCGCGGGCGAGGGCATCGACACGGTCAAGGTCCGCAAATCGAGCTACACCCTGCCCGCGAACGTCGAGAATGCCGATCTTCGTTATTATTCGGGCGCGATCACCGTCACCGGCAATTCCGCCGGCAACGTCTTCTACATGGGCACCGGCGCGCAGACGGTGCACGGCAGCTCCGGCATCGACACCATGTCCTACGCCTATACGGCCGCGGTCAGCATCGACCTGTGGAACCAGGCCGTGGGCGGGGAGGCTGCGGACGATTATTTCACAGGCATCGAGAACCTGACCGGAAGCGCCTATGACGACGTCCTTCGCGCGCTCGGCACCGTAAGCGTCATCGACGGCGGCCCCGGCGCCGACACGATGGAGGGCCGCAACGGCAGCGACATCTATTATGTCGACAATGCCGGCGATCTCGTCGTCGAGGTGGCGGGAGGGGGCATCGACGAGGTCCGCATCCGCGGCCTCGGCAGCTACACTCTTCCCGGCCAGGTCGAGAAGCTGACCAATTGGACCAGCCACGCCTTCACCGGCACCGGCAATTCGGCCGCCAACGAGATTAACGGCGGAACCGCCGCCGACATCCTGTCCGGCGCCGGCGGCAACGACACGCTCAACGGCGGCGACGGGGACGACGAGCTCCACGGCGGCGGCGAGCATGACGTCCTCAACGGCGGCGCCGGCTCCGACAACATGCACGGAGGCGACGGCAACGACGTCTTCTACGTCGAATATGAAGGGGACAACGTCGTCGAGCTTGCCACCGAGGGCACCGATCAGGTCTACACCATCCTCACCAATTACATGCTCAGCGACCATGTCGAGAATCTGAGCTTCGACGGTACCGGGGCGCCCGCGCTCAACTTCACGGGCAACAATCTGGGCAACATCATCATCGTCCAGGACAGCGACGACATACTCGACGGCCTCGGCGGCCCGGACGTGCTGTACGGCAATGCCGGCAGCGACGTCGTCCACGGCGGCGCCGGCGACGATTTGCTGTTCGGGGGGGCGGGGGCGGACGTGCTTTGCGGCGGCACCGAAGGCGACGTGTTCCGCTTCCTGCCCGGCGACACCGGCACCGGAGGCTCGGCCGACCGAATCACCGATTTCGTCCATGTCACCGACAAGGTCGATCTGAGGGACATCGACGCCGACAGCGGCACCGCCGGCGACCAGGCGTTCAGCTTCATCGGCACCGCTTCATTCTCGGGCACGGCGGGCGAATTGCGCTACGTCTTCGACGGGACCGACACCTGGCTGCAGGGCGATTTCACCGGCGACGGGGTCGCCGACATCGAGATCGTCTTCACCGACTATCTGGTGCTGTTCGCGAACGACTTCTACCTCTAGGCGGCTGCCAGCTCCCCGGCGAAGGCCGGGGGCCGGCGGCACCGACGGAAGGACTGGATTCCGGCCTTCGCCGGGAAATCGGTCCGCGGCCTGCACCGGCGCTCCATCGCCTCACCCCACTCCCTCCATTCCGGCGCGGCTTTCGCCAGGCCTTTCAACCGCCTATATGGGCGGGATGAGCATCCGCCCGTGGCGCGACATCGCGCGCCGTCCGTCCCGCCAGATCATGGTCGGCTCCGTGCCGGTCGGCGGAGACGCGCCGGTGACGGTGCAGACCATGACCAACACCGTCACGTCCGACATACGCGCCACGGTCGACCAGATCCGGCGCTGCGAGGAGGCGGGGGCGGACATCATCCGGGTCTCCTGCCCCGACGAGGATTCGACCCGGGCGCTCAGGCAGATCGTCCGCGCCGCCCGGGTGCCGATCGTCGCCGACATCCATTTCCACTACAAGCGCGCCCTCGAGGCCGCCGACGCCGGCGCCGCCTGCCTGCGCATCAATCCGGGCAATATCGGCTCCGCGGACCGGGTCCGCGAGGTGGTCAACGCCGCCAGGGCCAATGGCTGCGCCATCCGCATCGGGGTCAATGCCGGCAGCCTGGAGCGCGACCTGCTCGAAAAATATGGCGAGCCCTGCCCCGAGGCCCTGGTCGAGAGCGCGCTCGATCATATCCGCCTGCTCGAGGACCATGATTTCCGCGAATATAAGGTGGCGGTGAAGGCTTCGGACGTTTTCCTCGCCGTCGCCGCCTATCAGCAGCTCGCCGATGCCGTCGACTGCCCACTGCACCTCGGGATCACCGAGGCCGGCGGGCTTCGCGGCGGCACCGTGAAGAGCGCGATCGGGATCGGCTCCCTGCTCTGGTTCGGCATCGGCGACACGATCCGTGTGTCGCTCTCGGCCGAGCCCGAGGAGGAGGTTCGCGCCGGCTTCGAGATCCTGAAGGCCCTTGGCATCCGCAATCGCGGCGTCCGCGTAGTCTCCTGCCCGAGCTGCGCCCGCCAGGGCTTCGACGTCATCCGCACCGTTCAGACTTTGGAAGACCGGCTGTCGCATATAAGGACGCCCATGTCCCTTTCCGTCCTCGGCTGCGTCGTCAACGGCCCCGGCGAGGCGCGCGAGACCGACATCGGCATCACCGGCGGCGGCAACGGCAAGCACATGGTCTATCTGTCCGGAATCACCGATCACCATGTCCGCGACGAGGACATGGTCGATCACATCGTCCGGCTCGTCGAAGCCAAGGCCGCCGAGATCGAGGCGGAGGCGGTCGACCCGCCGATCCCGGCCGCCGCCGAATGAGCGCCCATTGCTGCCACGAAAAGGGCCACGAGCTCGAGCGGATCGCGCTTCACAAGGACATTCGCCGCGTCCTCGTCGTCGTGATGATGCTGAACCTGATGATGTTCGTGCTCGAGTTCGGCGCCGGGATCATCGCCGATTCGGCGGCGCTGATGGCCGATTCCGTCGACATGCTCGGCGACGGGCTCGTCTACGGGATCAGCCTCTATGCCCTCAACCGAAGCCTGCGCTGGCGCGCCGGCATGGCGCTCGCCAAGGCCGGCTTCATCCTCGCTCTGGGCCTCGGGGTGATCGTCGAGATCGTCGTCAAGATCATCTGGGGCCACCCGCCCCAGTCCGAGATCATGCTGATCTTCGGGGGAATGGCGCTGGTCGCGAATCTGAGCTGCGTCGGCCTGCTCTGGCCCTATCGGCGTCACGACGTGAACCTGTCGAGCACCTTCGAATGCTCCCGCAACGACGTCTTCGCCAATATCGGGGTGCTGGTGGCCGCGGTGCTGGTCTCGGTCACCGTATCGCCCTGGCCCGACATCGCCATCGCCGCGGTCATCGCCTTCCTCTTCTTCCGCTCCTCGCTGAAGGTCACGCGCGACGCCTGGCCGCAATTCCGCGCCGCCGGTCCGCACCCGGCGGAATAGCCACATCCCGTCATTCCGGCGAAAGCCCGAATCCATGAACGCGGGCGCAGGAGGGCATCCGCCCGTTTAGGCCTTCCTTCACCGTCTCGCGCTAGCGTCGCGCCATGCAGAAGGCGCTTATTCTCGTCGTCGCCCTCGGGACCGGAATCGGACTGATGTGGCCGAGCGCCCAGTCGCCCGCGCCCGTCCGCGAATCGGCGGCGGCGGGGGAGGCGAAGGAGACGCTTCTGAAGCGGCGCTCCGATGGCCATTTCTACGTCGACGCGGAAGTGAATGGCGAGCTGGTCAATTTCGTGATCGATACCGGCGCGACCGATGTCGTGCTTCCGGTCGGCACCGCCCGCCGCCTCGCCATCCCCTTTTCCGAGGACGAGTTCGTCGTCATCGGCCGCGGCGCGTCCGGCCCGGTGCGCGGCAAGGTGATCCGCCTCGACAAGGTGTCGGTGGACGGCAAGGAAGTCCGCAATGTCGACGCGGCCATCGCCGAGGGGCTCGACCAGCCACTGCTCGGCCAGGCCTATCTCCCCCGGATCTCGTCGGTGGAGATGAGCAAGGACCAGATGCGCCTCCAGTAGCGCCGCCGCCCGCCGCCCGCTATCGGCGGCGCATGAGTCCGCCCGAACTGCATCCCCGGCCGATGATACCCTTCGCGGTGGCGACCTTGGGAATCGCGCTCTTCTCGACGATGGACGCCCTGATGAAGGGCCTGTCGCTCGCCATCGGCACCTACAATGCGCTGCTGTGGCGGACTCTGGCGGGGGCCGCGATCGGAGGCGCGGTCTTCTTCCTGCGCCGCTCGCCGAGGCCCTGCCGGGCCGCGCTTCGGGTGCACCTCATCCGCGGCGTCATGGGCAGCGTCATGGCGCTCGCCTTCTTCTGGGGCCTTGCTCGGGTGCCGATGGCGCAGGCCATCGCCCTGGCCTTCGTCGCGCCCCTGATCGCGCTCTATCTCGCGGCGGTGATGCTGAAGGAGCGGATCGAGCGCGCCGCCATCCTCGCCTCCCTGCTCGGCTTCGCCGGAGTCGTCGTCATCCTCGCCGGCCAGGCGCAGGCGGATCTCGGACGCGAGGCACTGCTCGGCTCGATCGCCATTCTCGGCTCGGCCGCGCTCTACGGCTGGAACATCATCCTGATGCGCCAGCAGGCGCAGCTCGCCGGGCCGGTCGAGATCGCCTTCTTCACCGCTCTGGTCATGACCGCCTGCTTCCTGCTCGCCGCGCCGTTCCTGGCCACGCCGCCCCCGGGCGGGCAACTGCCCGCCATCGTCGGAGCCGCGGCCCTGGCCTTCGGATCGCTCATCCTGCTCTCCTGGGCCTATGCGCGGGCGGAGGCGCAGCGGCTGGCGCCGGTCGAATATACCGGCTTCATCTG